>Ga0209535_1000483_pt1 | contig 28433 bp, 28 predicted proteins | sample LinPmetageLP28_FD_184041 | JGI IMG/M metagenome (GOLD analysis project Ga0209535, IMG submission 184041) | Marine viral communities from the Pacific Ocean - LP-28 (SPAdes) (version 2) | ecosystem: Environmental > Aquatic > Marine > Oceanic | place: Pacific Ocean | collected 2009-08-22
ACTTCTTCTATGTTAAAGCAAGTGGTGCAGTAGCAGGTGCGGTTTCTATTAGTTTAGCTAAACCAGTAAACGGAGTAGTAGGTCAAACAGGTGCTATTTATATGGTGAATGGTACAAGTTCTGGTAGTTCTACATTTAATTTTCAAACAAGTGCTTGGAAGTTTCCATCAGGAGTAACACCAAGTAAAACTGCTGCTGCTGATTCAGTTGATTTATTAACATACTTTGTTAGAGATGTAAGTTCAAACGGAGCATTAAACGCCATAGACGTTGCTGTATTAAATAATTTTAAGAGTTAGAGTATAATGTCTACTGAAACGAGAACAGTTAAATACGATTTCCGTCCGGGCATTATGCGTGAGTCTACAGAGTATGCTGCTGAAGGTGGATGGTTTGATGGTAACCGTATTCGTTTTAGAGACGGTAAACCAGAAAGTATAAGAGGGTGGCAGAAAAGAATTACATCTTCTTTTATAGGAACAGGAAGAGCCATAAAAACTTGGGCTGCTCTTGACGGTAAAGAGTTTATTGGTTTTGCTACTGAACATAAAGCATATATAAATTATGGTGGTAGTCTTTATGATATTACTCCTTATGATGTAACCGTATCACAAGCCCGTGACACATGGTATACAACTGTTACAGGGGCATTTAACACAGTAGACGGTTCTAGTGTTATTACAGCAAGTGTCTCTGCACACGGATTAAACACAGGCTCATATATAACTGTAAGTGCTTGGAGTCCCACAAGTGGTGGAACAGGTGCAGGTACGTATCCGGGTGGCATTACATCTGTAAGAGGAGACTATAGAGTAAGTGTTGTTAATGCTAATGCTTTTAATTTTGTAGCTGGTAGTGTTGCAGGTGCTACTAGTGTAAGTAAAGGAAAGGCTACTTATGCTGTACGTCTACCGTCTGGTGCTTCTGTAGCAGCAGGAGGATTAGGGTATGGAGCTTCTGAGTATAATGCACAGCCTTTCACAATGACAGCATATTCTAGTGTGTTTAATTTTGTAAACACAAAGACAACTATAACAGTAAGTATTACAAACCATAATAGAGCAACAGGTAGTTATATAAATGTTAGTGCGTGGCCCGGAGCAGGATTAGCAGGTATAACTTCTGTTAGTGGTTTTTACGAGGTCAGTGCTATAACATCCAACTCGTTTCATTTTGTAGCAGGAAGCGCAGCAACAGCCACAGAATCAGGTAAAGGAACAAACATATTTTTAAATGTTGTACCAGTCACAGCTTCAGATTATAGAGGATGGAGTGATCCTGCTTCAGAAACTGGTATACAGTTAGACATAAGAGAATGGTCTTTAGATAACTTTGGAGAAAACTTTATAATAAATCCTTATCCGCAAGGCGGTATCTATGAATGGAATAAGTCGGATGGATTTACAGAAGTAGCATTACTTGTATCAGGTGCTCCAGCAGCAGCAAATGGTTTTCTTGTTAGTCCTATAGCTCGTCAAGGTATGTGTCTAGGAGTAACAGATGCAACTGGTACATTTGATCCAATGTTGGTTAGATGGTCAGCTAATGAAAACATTACAGACTGGGTTGACTCTGCTACAAACACGGCAGGAAGTATTCGACTATCTAATGGATCAGAAATAATAGGAGGACTTGCTTCTGGTAACTTAGTACTTGTTTGGACAGATACAGCATTAACAGGTCTTGAGTTTGTAGGTGAGCCTTTTGTTTTTGGTACAAGACAACTTGGAACAAACTGTGGATTAATAGCTAAACACGCTATGTCAGAGTTTGACGGTAGAACGTATTGGATGGGTGATAGTAATTTTTATGTTTATTCAGGACAAGTTCAGGTTCTCCCGTGTACTGTAAGAAAGTATGTGTTTGATGATTTTAACTACACAAATAGTAGAAAAGTTTACTGTGGAGTTAACTCAGAGTTTGGAGAAGTTACTTGGTTGTATCCAAGTGCTAACTCATCAGAGTGTAATAGATATGTAACATACAGTCCATCACAGAATTACTGGACATACGGAGAAGCTATCTGGACAACATGGACAGATAAGAATATAATAAACACAGTACTAACAACTGGTGCTTCTGTATCGGCTCCTTTAGAAAGTACTGACACTCATTTTCTTTTTGATAATGAACCATTCAATGTACATACAGCAGATGGTCAGGACATGCCTGTATTTATTGAGAGTGGGGAGTTTGATCTTGGCGATGGTGACGATATACTATTTATAGATAGAATTATACCAGATATAAAAGTAAGTGTTGGTAACTTACAACTAAGTTTAAAAACAAAGTATCATCCTAATGATACAGTAATAGAGAAAGGACCGTTTGAGATTAGTGGTAATACTTCTTATATCAGACCTAGAGCAAGAGGAAGAACTGCTAAGATAAGAGTTTCAACTGGTACTCCTAATACTCGATTTAATGTTGGTTCTATTAGGATGGACGTAATGGCTGATGGTAAGAGGTAAGTAATGGCATATTATCCCGTGTTTCCTAGATTTCCTTTTTCTTTTAATGACAACACAACTAGACAGATGTGGACATTAACAGAGAACTGGGCTAATCAATTAAAAGGATCTCTTGATTCTCAACAGGTAACAACAGAAGAAAGAAAAGTAGAGATAGATCAGAACTCTAGTATTCAGATTGAAGGGAGAGTAAGGGTCGGAGAAGTAACAACAAGTGTTACACCAGTAGCAGGAGATATAAGGTTTAATAGTTCAACTAATAAACATCAAGGATTTAACGGAACAGTGTGGCAGGATTTTTATTAAAATGAATAGATCAAATGTAGGTAGACAAATGGTTGGGGATTTGAGTAGACTCGTTGGCAGAAATGTTGGTGATCAATTCTCTAATAAAAATCAAGCATACGCAGATGGTGATGTAGTTACACTAGGGCCAGATCTTGCAGAAGTAAGTTATACAGATGTATTTGGTAAAGTAAAAAAATATCAATATAACCCTAATACACATGACAAGCCACAACCTAGTGGACGTATGCGTAAACTGTCTACTGGTTTAGGTGGTACTGTTGACTATAAGAATGCATCACGACTTCCCGGACAAAGATTTTTTGATTACTTAACTCCTGTTTCTGTAGAAGCAGAAACAGTAGTATCTGCTCCAGTATCTATTGCACCTCCTAAGAAAGAAATTAATGAAGGATCAGGTGGTAATGAGAAAGAAGAAGATAAAATAGATCCAATTATGACAGATCCTAAATCTGTAAGAGACCAGCTTGATCAAGTAAAAGCAATGGCAGGATTAATAAGCATGGCTCCGCTTGGATCATTCTTAGGTCCAGCATTTTACAAGTATGGAGTACAGAATGTTAAAAATTCCTTACTTGAAACTGCTGATTTAGCAAATCAATTAGGATATGATGATGAAGGAAAAGTAAAAGACGATCCCGGTCTTGGAACAACAGCAGGACTTCTTGCAACAGGAAAAATAGATTATGACGATACTTCAGCAGATGGTAAAGTTGAAGGTATAGCAAAAGGAGTTACCGCTCAACAGAATATGACAGCATTTGGTTTAAGCGTTGACAAAGACGGTAATGTTACTCGTGGTAGTGAAAAAGTAGGTTTAACATTAAATGATCTTGCGGAAAATAACATGACTAGAGGACAGCTTGCTAGTTGGATTGATTCAAATCTAGATCCAGTCCCAAATACAGGTATGACTTTATTTGGTGGGCCTAATCCTGAGTTTGGAGGTAATGCCGGTTTTGAAGCACCAGATTTGGGACCTTTTGATCCTGATAATCCTTCATTAAATGCTGTTAATTTTTTAGCTCAACAAACTATTGATAATCTTCCTGATAATACTGGATCAGACGATGATGATACTTTTTCTTTTAGCTCTGAAGACTTAGAGGGTTTTGGAGGTATGGATGATTTTGGTGGTTTTGGTGCTGCTGGTGGAGCAGTTACTGAAGGAGGAATTACCTCTTTATATGAAGGAGGACCAGCAGAAGCACCAGCAGACAGACCCTTAGACGCTGGATCATTTGTTGTGTCAGCAGATGTAGTATCTGGTGTAGGAGATGGATCAACAGAGTCAGGTATAGAAAGACTATCAGGATTACTTGGAATACCTTTAGATGGATCAATGGATGGCCCTAACGGTACGATGGCTGGAAGAGTTACAACAGCAGACGGTGGACCAGTTCCCGGAACAGGGTTGAGTGATAGTATTAATACTGTTATAACAGGAGCATCTGGAGGGTCAGTTAATACATACGCAAGAGGACTATCAGTTAACAACCCATTACAACAGGCCACACGATCTGGAACAACAGCAGCTAGGATAGCAAGAGATGAGATTGTTATTCCTACAACGGCTCTTGCAAAACTTCCTGTTATGTTTGGTGGAGATAAAAGACCGAACCTAGCTAAAGGCCAACAAATGATGACGAACTTTATGGAAAATGTAAGAGCACGGAAAACAAATACAGGTGGAGAACAACCGGGACCACTAGTACCAGAAGGAGAAAGTGTGGTAAAAGGATTAAGTTCTTTAATGTTTAAAAGGCCGAAATAAGTAATGACATATGAAGTATCGGGTGTACCTCACTCAGACATACACAGAATAATGCCACTGATAGATAAGTATTTAAATAATGTTATTCCGTATACAGGTGGCAGATACGAGAAACAAGATATAATAGAAGGAATAGAAAGTAAGCTATTTGATTTATGGATACCAATAAACACAACAACAACTGATGTTGATGGGGTGGTTATTACACATTTTACAGTGTATCCTAGAAAGAAAGTTTTCACTATTTTATTGTGTTGTGGTGATCACTTAAACAAATGGTATCCTTTAATGTTTGATATGTTGTATAAGTTTGCAAATTTAAATCAATGTGACCTTGCTGAAGTAGTAGGAAGAAAAGGTTGGGTACGTAGATTAAAAGATGACGGTTTTAAACAAAGTGTTTGGATAGTAGAAAGAGAATTTAAAAATGGGTAGTTCAAGATCAGCACCAACAAGTACAGTCACAAGTCAGGTAAGGCAGGAATATCCTGATTTCTTTCAGCCTTATCTTGAAGATGTATTAGAAAGCTCACAGGAACAGTTTGCAAGAGAGTATGATCCTTTTCCTGAAGCAAGGTTAGTTGAAACACCACAAGCTAGAACAGATGCTTTAACCTCACTACAGGATACAGGTTTGGCAAGCATGAGTCAGCAAGGATATGCAGACGCTATTCAAGGAACTAAGTCTGCATCAACTGCTTTTCCAGAAACTGATCTATCTTCTTATATGAATCCTTATCAAGATCTTGTAACAGATCAGTTACTAAGGAACGCAAAAGAAAGAAGAGATATTAAACGTAAATCTATAGGAGATCAAGCTGCACGAGTAGGTGCGTTTGGTGGTAGCAGACAAGCAGTAACTGAATCATTGTTTGATAGAGACACGCAAAGAGAACTCACTGATCTAGAAGAACGTAGTCAAATGGCTAACTTTGCTAATGCTCTAGCAGCATCTTCAGCAGATAAAGAAAGAGGACTGAAGGGATCACAGCAGTTAGCAGGATTAAGTCAAGCGCAACAAGCAGCTTTAACAAGTGGATTAGTGGGTGTCGAGAAGGCAGCAACAGCAGAGCAAGCTATTGATCAGCAAATCAGAGATGTAGCTTTTCAAGAGTTTATGGATCAGTCAAACTTTGATCAACAAAAACTCGCTGAGTACTCTGCTATCATTCGTGGTGCAACTCCACCTGCTAATCAATTTATTACTAAAGAAACAAGCACACCTAAAAGTGGTCTACAGCAAGCAGCAGGTTTAGGATCTATTGCTAGTGGTTTATTCGGTGGTGGTGGCGGAGGCGGTGGATTGTTTGGTGCATCGGGAGGAGTTGCTGGTTATAAACAAGGAGGAACAACAGAGGATGTAGTTGATTCTGCTATTAAGAAGTTAGCAGGTATAGGAAGTGGTAATATAGAAATGGGATCAGGACAACGGGCATTAAAAAATGCTATTGCTCCTAAAAAAGACGAAATCAAATTCATGGAAGAAGAGATAACAGTTGAAGGAGGTGGTCTACAAAATCTCATGCCGAATGATGGAGGTCAGTTTGATATGGCTACATTAGTTGAGCAAGGAAATGAAGACATGATGATGCCACAACAGCAACAGCTTGCATACGGTGGTGTTCCGGGACAACCATACACAGAAGACATCGGTATGATGGGTGGACTTGCTTCAGTTGCTGGACCTCAGATGAGGTTTGCAGAGGGTGATAGAGTTGCTGATTCAAGAACTCTTATGGAAGATATGAGAAAAATACAAGAATTTAATAAGAAAAAAAATATACAAAGAAAAGCGGAACAAGTTGAACAGGCAAAGAAGTTTAGTAAAGAATTTAGTGAAACAGGTAAAAAGTTTGATAAGGCAGTTATAAACACAGCAGGAGATATGGTGTCTGGAGAATTTATAGGTATTCCAACACTTTCAAAATATCTTACAGGAAGTGATTTTAATTTAGGTAAAAAAATTGTTAGTGGTTACGAGACACAAGATGAACGAGAAAAAAGAATAAGGGAAAATAGACCAAAAGAAATAGAAACAGAAGTAGAAGATGTAACAGTTAATGATTCTGGTTTTGGAGATGATGTAAATCAAACTGTTTTTGGTGAGATGGAAATGGAGACTCAACCACAAGCACCTCAAAAGAAACCAGAAGTAAAAACACCTCTACCGACAAAGAAAAAACCAGTTGGAGAATCAGAATTAGCTAAATACTTAAAGACATTAGATAGAGATCAAGGACTGTCTAGTAGAGATAAAGTTGCAATGGGTCTTGCTTTGTTAACAGGTAGAGAAGAAGGTTTGACACAAGCATCACGAGCAGTTGCTGCTGGTACAGATCCAGCATCTGATCTTAAAGTAGAGTTAGATGCTATAAAAGCATCAAACGAAACAGAAGCTAACAAAGCTAAACTTGCTGAAGCATTACGTAAACGTGCTGCTGATATAGCTAAAAAAACTTTTGAGGCAAAAAAGAGTGGTCTTGAGATAGTAAAACTTCAACAACGAATACAAGAAGCAGATGATCAAGCAGCTATAAAACTATGGGAATCTGCTGGCATAATAGGTCAAAATAATTTATTAAAGATAACAAAAGAAGAGAGAAAAACTATGACTCCTGAGTTATATGCTCAAAAAATAAGGCAAGCAGTAGCTAGTTTAAAACCAAGAAGATAAAAGAGTAAAACAGTATGGCTCTTCCTCCACAGCAGCAACCACAACAACAGGTAGAATCTTTTGATGATCTTGTACCTGACAGTGGTCCTCAAAACTTTGATGAACTCATAGCACTTCAGCAACAAGAGTTAGCTGCTCCTGATGATATCGATAGACAGATAAATGAACAGGTTGCTTATCTAGATAATCTTTTATATGGAGCACAGCAACGAAGAGAAGAAGCTCCAATCAAAACTCCAGAGCCAGTTCCTGATCGTGGTTTGTTTATGGAAGCACTTGCAGGTATAGGATCAGGTGCTTTAGGTACACTTGGTTCAGGGTTATCAGGTATAGAAAGAATAGCAGAACGGCTCGAAATTGATCCAACTGGAGATGATGCAGGTTGGTTTAGACAAGCTGGTGAAGCTATGAAAAAAGGTGCTGAAGAAATAAAGGCATCTCCTGATAAAGAAATTTATTTTAAAACATTTAATGCTTTTGGTTCTATATTAGGATTTGCTGCTCCTGCTGTAGTAGCTGCGCCTTTTAGTGGTATTGCTGCGTTAGGAATAGGAGCAACACTTGCTGCTGGAACTGGTGCAGATGAAGCCTATGATAGAGCTATAGAAGGAAAGGCAACTGAAGAACAGATAGATCAGTCTGTTGGTCTTGGTACTGCATTAGGTTTAACAGAGATACTTGCACCAATTAAGATTATAAAAAGTCTTGGAAAGGTTATGCCTGACTGGGACTTTACAAGAAAGTTTATTAATAAAGATGGTCTTAATACAACATCTACTGAAGAGTTAATTAATAAGACAACTAAAGAAGCACAGTCTGGTAGATTAAATAAAATACTTAGTGTTAACGATACAGGTATAAAAGAGTTTGCAAAACGTGTTGGCAGTACGGTAGGTCTTGAGGGGTCACAAGAGTTTCTTGCAGCAGTTGGTCAGAACGCTATTGAAAGATACATATATAAACCTGATGCAGACTTGTTAAATGCAGATGCTATCGAAGAAGGTCTGTATGGTGGTGGTGCTGGTGGTATGTTGCAAGGAATTGTTTCTACGTTTTCCATGCGTAAGTCTAGACAGTATCGAAAAAAGATGGAGAAGTTTTTAGAGTCAGACGAGTACGGTCAAATAAGAACAGAAGCAGAACAAGCATCAGATCAAATTGAAGAAGCAGATGCACGTATAAAAGAACTACAAGAAAAAGATGAGGTATTCTTTCCATCAGCTAAGAGCACAAAAAAACAAATAGAGAATGCTGTTAGAGATAGAGAGAAAGCAGGAATCAGATTACAAAGAGCAAATGCATTAGCAGAGAAAGCTCTTAATGATAAGGTCTATACGTCTAATGAAGTTCTAAGTTATTTATCTGGTCAAGTAGATGAGGATGGTAGATCTCTTTACTCACCAGAATATTTAAAGTCATTGCAAAAGTCTGATAGAGAGAAGGGAACTTCTTATCTTAAAGCTGTGTATAGTGGACACGTACAAGACACTAGAACAAAACACGAGCAAGAATCAGAAGAGAAGTTCTTAAATACAATTAACACAACAGCTACTATTGAAAACGGAATACCTGTATATAATACAATTGATGAAGTAGAACAGGTAAAAGAAGGACGAACTCCTAAACAGTTTGAAGTAGAAGTAGATGCCAGAATAGAAGACAGCATTAAACATCCTGATAATATTGAGGTACAGGATGAAAAACTTATTTTAAGAAAGGGAGGTTTAAGTGTTCAGTCTGTTAATAACTTATTTGATAATTTTTCTATAGAAGATAGTAATAATAAATATTTAAATAGTATTAAGTATATACTTCTTGCTGATAAAAAAAACATAAAGCAAGTAACTGAGATAATAAACTCAGATAAAAAAATAGGTCTAAAGAAAAACAATATAAACAACTTAGCTAAGAAGATAAGAAAAGACGCAGATGCAGTTATAGAAGCAAAGAAGGTAGCAGACCAGAAAAAAACTCAAGCTGAGAAACAAGAAGATATTATTGCAGAAACAAAATCTAAAGAAGAACAAGATAGATTAGCAAAAGAAAGTGATAACTATTTAACAGAACAAAACAAAAGTCTTGAAGGAAATGAAGAACTTGGTGATGTTCAAACAGAAGAAGGTGTTGATTCAAACACAGCACAACAAGAGATAACAGATGTTCAAAACACTGAAGCAAGTGATATAGAGAAGAATGCAGAAATATTTAGTGATGATGTAAGTAGAGAAGAACTTGCTGTAGAAACAAAACCTATAGAAGAAGAAATAAGTACAGCAGTAACACTAATAGATATACCAGATAAGAATGTAATAGAAGCTAAAGATCAAGACAATATTAAAGATGATATTGAAGGTAGGTTATTTAGTGTTATAGAAGAAAGTTATACAGATATTGATGGAGCATATGGTGAGGTATCTGCCGAATTAGTAGACTATGGATTTGATGCATCTGATATTGTTGCCGATATAAAACAATTTGGATCTGGATATACAACCTCTCTTGATGAAAGTTTAAAGTCAATACCTGAGAATAGAAATGATTTACGAAAAGCAGCAAGTGCGTTAACTAATAGAATAAAGAAAAGAATTAGAGATGATAAGATAGAGAATAAAGATTTAGATGTTATTAGAGATGCTTCTAATGCTGAGATAGCAGAGACTTATCTTTTTAGTATAAGTGAAAAAGAATCTATAGAAAGTATAGAGAATGAAGTTGATCCTATTCTTTCTGAAATGGGTCCAGTTAAGTATAGAGAGTTAGCAAACGCAGTAGCAACAATGCTAGGCGTAGCTGGCTCATCTAAAATTGTTGATAGAGTTTTAACAAAAGGTTCAAACGGTGGTCGTGAATATATTTATAAATTTAAAAATCTTAACGACAAAGATATATCTGTTGTGTTTAAAAATATACCTAATCAAACAGAAGGCAATGTAAAAGGTGGTTTATTTAATCTTAAAGATGGAACAATAACCATTGATCCAAATGTTTTAACATGGTCTGACGCACTAGGAGTAACAGCACATGAATCCTTCCATGCTGCTAAAAGACTTTTGTTTAAAAACACAGAAGTAGATAGCGTGTTTGAAACTGTTTTAAGTCGTGACATGGCTAGAAAAAATGGATGGAAACAAAATAAGTATGAAGAATTTTTTGATAAAGTATATAAGAAAGAAGAAGGAGCTACTAAAGAAGTAGAAGACGCAAGGCTAGAAAAAATAGGAAAACTTCTAAACGAAGAAGCACAAGCATACCTATATGAGCAATGGTACAAAGGAGAAAACATAGTTGGATTAACTCCTCCTGCTCGTAATTTGTTCAGTATTATGAGAGACTTTTTTAGACAGTTTAATAACTATATAAGAAGACAAGTTCTTAATCAGGACGTAGAAGTAAAAGAAGATTTAAATAAAGTTGTGTTAGGTCAGATGAGAGATATGGCTAGTGGTGAGTTAGCTAGAAGAGCAGGAGCATTACCTCCAGCCAATGCAGCAAACTTAGCTGCTGAACACATACCAGAAAATACCGAATCTATTTTAAAAGCAACATGGGCAGAGATTACTCGTGGTGCTGTTCCTGTAGGTAAAGATAAAAACGGTAATGATATTATGAGAGACATTACTGTGTTAGGTAGAATCTTTAGCCACTTGTCTGCTGTGTCAGAAAGAAGTGAATCATTTAAAAAGTTTTATAATAAACTTCAAGATCGTATTGCATTACGTAACTCTATAAAACAAACAGCAGAAATATTTTTAGAAAAGATAGGACCATATTCAGGTATCTTTAGATTAAGTAATTCTGATTTTGTTGAAGTACAAAAAATAAGTTTATTTGCAGATGAAGCAAACCAAGATCCTGTGTTTGAGAATGAAGGAACTGAACAAGCAACAGCTACTGTTACAATTACTGAATCAACTTTAGATATGATAACTAAAAGATATCAAACACTTTCTAATTTTTATAGTGATCTAGGAATAAAAGAAGGAGACGTTACATCCTTTCAAGATGGTGATGTTATAAAGTATCAAATGAGACTTGAAGATCCTAGACTAGCTAATGCTTATGCAGGTTCTCATACAGCAATTAAACATGTAGGTGAAAATGTTTATGCTGGATTAATACATAACTTTCTAAACCAACCTGCTTTAAAAGAAACTAGTATAAAGATAAGAACAAAAGGAGTAGACGGTTCTGGTAAGAATGCTTATCGAACAGCGATTAATGATTTTAAAGAATTAAAAAAAGAATTAAAGGCTAATGGTTTATTAGATTCAGAAGGTAAACTAGACTCAGCAGCATATGAAAACTATCAGAAAGAAATGAGTGAGCAAGGAGTTCCTGCTGAAGATCGTGTTTTTGGTGGTCTTTCTTTTGGAGATAAAGGAGGTCTTAATATAGGAGCAGATAAAGTATGGACAGTTCTCGAAGCTATTACTGCTGATAAAAGAAGTGGATACTTTCCTCACTATAGATATGGATCTCACGTTGCTGCTGTGTACGACATATCTGGTAACTTAGTAAGAATGGAATCTGCTGAATCAGCAATGGCTGAACGACTAGGCAATGTACCTGTAATAGGAGATAGGGCAAGACAAGGTGTTCTTAGGAAACAAGATGAGTTAGTTAAAGAATTACAAACACAGTTTGGTCCTAACTATACAGTCGAGCCTTTACAGTTAACAATAGAAGCAGCAAGAATTGGTAACGATAGATCAAAGAAAACTATTATAGATGCGTTGGGTAAGTTAAATGTTTTGTCTGAAGCATATACCAGAAGATCAACAGACCAAGAAAAAATACAAAGAGTAAATACATTTGTTGATATGATTAAAGCAGAAGCTATAGGAAGCAGAGTAGACTCTTTAGTTAGAGATAGGAAAAATGTTCCCGGTTATATTAGTAAAAGAAATAATGATGGCAGATACTACAAGCAAGCAATACAAAGATACGTAGATGAAGGATCTAACACTGCGTCTTCTTTGTTTGAAGAACCAGAATTACTAGAAGCAAAAGAAGAAATAGCACAGTCTGTTCAAGGTGGAATAGACTCAAATCTTTATAGACTTGCAGATAAGACTTTTGATTATGTAAACAATCCAAACAACGAAGCAACTTTTATACGAAGCTATGCATTCCATGCGTATCTAGGATTTAACTTTTCTTCTGCTGTTGTTAACTTAACTCAAACAGTACAAGCAACTTATCCTATTCTTTCTTCTATTACAGGAATGACTAAAGGAACAACAGGTCTTATTAAAGCTTCCGCAGATGCAGTAAAACTGTCTAAACATATGACCTTTGCAGAAAAAGGAGATGCTCCTAGATTAGGTAAGTATGGTTTTGAGTTTTTTACAACAGAGGTTGTAGATGGAGAACCAACAGTTGTTGTTGATCCAAAACGAAAACCATCTTGGATGGCAGATGATGAGTTTCAAATGTTAGCTAAGTTATTTCAAAAAGGAACTATACAACCAATTCAAAATATGGATCTAGGTGCAGGCATACTATCACAAAGTTTAGATAAACCAGTCGCACGTACACTAGCTGACTCATCTGGTTTTGCATTTGGATATGTAGAGAACTTAAACAGAATAACAGCAGCTTTATCTTTCTATCGTGCTGCTAAAAAAGATGCACAAAATAATAATAGAGATAAGTTTAATGCGTTTGCTTCAAGCACTCGTTTCTCTGAGCCTCTTGTAGATGATAGTGGTAACAGTATAGAGACTGATACTGAAGAAGGTATAAATGCTTTTGCTGAACGCATGGCAGAGATGGGTGTAGAGAAGACACAGTTTTTTATGGGAAAAGAAAATAGACCAACTCTATTTCGTGGTCCTGTTATGAGTGCAGTAACACAGTTTCAAAGTTTCTTATTTCAAATGGTTGGTACATATGCAACAGCATTTAGAACATCAGTTGGTGCTAAGTTAGATCAGTATCCACCAGAAGAAGCAAAGCTCCTTGCAAGTATGGCACGTAAGCAACTTGGTATGATGACCATGACAATGATGGCATTTGGTGGTGCTATGGGTCTTCCGTTTATGGAGAACTTTAAAGAACTATTTAAGTTTATAACAGAAAACTTTGGAGATGAGGTTGGTGAAGATCTTGAAGCTGGTACACGAGAAGTTCTTGGTCCTATATTAGGATACAATGCAACTGATATGTTACTAAGAGGATTGCCAAGAAGTCTTGGAATAGATATATCAAGACGAACTGGGTATGGTGATGTTATTCCTCTGAGGCTTTTGATGGGTGGAGATCCTGTAGACTTTGCTGGTCCCGGTATAGCTAGATTAGTAGATCAAGCTCAAGGTATTAACAACGCTATGGAAAGAAGTACTGGCGTGTTAAGTACTGTAGGTAACTTAGCTCACGCACTTGCACCAATTGGTTTTGGTAATGCTATAGAAGGTTTTATATCAGAGCCAACTAGAGGAACACTGACACGAAGAGGACAGCAGTTGTTACCAGCAGGAACTTTAAGCAATAGTCAGAGAGTAGCAAGAGCTTTAGGATTTACACCTACTCAAGTTTCTAGAGCACGAGAAAGAAAAGGAATGGAGAACTACTATCAGTATCGTTCTAAAAATGGTAAAGAAAGATACACAAATAGAATGGCTGTTTCTTTAAGTAATTATATAAAATCTATGCAAGAAGGTGACTTTGATACAGCGATGGATAACTATCAAGAGTATTTAAAAGATTACTTACATGTTATGAACCATGATTTAGATAACATGTCTACTCCTTCAAAGCAATATAATATTAATCCTAGTACAGTTGAGAAACGTGCAATGAGAGCACAAGATCCTATGGGTGTTCAAACATCCTCAAGAGTTAGAAAGTCTGTACGTCCTGAGATACAACGATTAATACAAGAAGGTGTCATTCCTTCTGACGAGTAAAGGTTGACATAACAATACTTTATTCCTATAACTAACCTATGAAACAACCAATCAATGTATATATCGGATACGACTCTCGTGAGCCTGAAGCATACGAGGTCTGTAGCCATTCGTTACTGAAGTTTAACAATGAAGACTTCAGTGTAAACACAATTCCTTTGAAGCATCAAGAGCTAAGAGACTGTGGTCTATTTGAAAGACGATGGGTTATAGATGAGGAAGGACAGTATTGGGACGAGCTAGACGGTAAGCCTTTCTCAACAGAGTTTTCCCATAGTAGATTTGCAATACAGGAATACGCAAAGACAATACAAAAGCAGTCAGGATGGACAATGTTTGTTGACTGTGATTTTTTATTTCGTAGACCTGTTAAAAATCTTTTTGATTTAATTGATGACAAGTATGCTGTGATGTGTGTCAAGTTTGATTGGCAACCACGTAGCACTGTTAAGATGGACAATAAAATACAAACATCTTATCCGAAGAAACTATGGTCATCTCTTATGCTGTGGAACCTAGACCATCCAGCAAATAAAAAGATGGGATACATAAAATTAAATAACGCATACGGCATAGACTTCCATACATTCACATGGTTAGAAGATGATAATCTTATAGGAACTATTCCTGATGAATGGAACTATGTACCCGGTGTCTCACTGTCTAATAAAGATCCACATGCTGTCCACTTCTCAGAGGGTGGCCCGTGGTTCAAAGGATATGAGTCAGTAGAATTTGCATACGAGTGGCGTGATGAAAACGTAAAGTCAATGTATGATAAATGGGACATGATTAGAAATGCTACATGCATGAGAAAAACAATAGCAGGAAAATAGAATGAGTATCGTAACTGAAAATCCTATAAACGTTGTAACAAGTTTCCCAGTTAAAGCATGGGATCTTTATGCTAAAGAGTTCCTAACTTCTTTTGATAAGAAGTGGAATAAAAATATACACCTAGCTGTGTACTATGACGGTGGTGATCTACCAGAAGATAAAGTAGAGAGTGATCGTATCTCCTATTTTAAATTAGAGAAAGATAAAGAATGGGCTGAGTTCCAAGATACATATGGTGAGAACAATGGTAGACCAGACGGTTATGATGAACTAGATGAATGGCCTCCTAAGAACTTTGTTCAGAGTGACACATACAATTACAGAATGGATGCTGCAAGGTTCTCTCATAAAGTTTTTGCTATGACAGGTGAAGCTCAAAGGTTAATGCACAAGGCTCATAGTGATACAGCTAAAGCTGGTATAAACCCTCTTCATGCAAGCATAGGACATATGGTTTGGATTGATTCTGATTCAATAACTAAACAAGACCTAGCATATGAAAAGGCAGAAGAAATAATATGTCAGGGAAATAATATTACGATGACTGACATAAGTCATTTAGGTCGTACTGCAATTGACTATAGCTGTACATCTTTTATTTCTTTTTACTTAACAAGCCCCCGTGTTCAAGAGTTTATAAATGATTTCAGAGGGATCTATGTAAGTGGTGAAGTATTTGGATACAGAGAGTGGACTGATGCTTTTGTATTTACTCGTTTACTTACAATGTATGCCGTTCACGGTCTAGAGATTTGTAATCTATCTGAAGGATGTAAAGATCTAAATGCTTTTGAGTACTCTCCTATCGGTAAATACATGGTACATAATAAAGGTAATCAAAAAATTACAGGTGAACTACCGCCAGATGTAGAAGGACCGCAACGTAACTCAATGATACCTCAGATTGTTACTCACTATAAGTTTAATAATCTTCTTGAGATAGGTACATGGAGTGGTGCAAGAGCTATCAAGATGGCTACTGCTTTGTTTCAATCAGGTATTGATAAGGTTCACTATAGTGGTTTTGATTTATTTGAAACAGCTACGCCTGAAGATGATGAGGTAGAAAAAAATGTTAAGAAGCATTACAGTGAGGAGGAAGTCAAAGGTTATCTAAATAATTTCTCAAAGGCTGTGGCTAAAGATGGTAAAGAATTTACCTACGCTATATTCAAAGGTAATACTCGTGACACCTTAAAGATATTAAAGAATAAAGATTACTGTAATACTCATAACATTAAGCCACAGTTTGCATACATTGATGGCGGTCATAGTGTTGAAACAATCAGATCAGATTACGAAGCACTCAAGCATCTGCCTGTTGTTTTGTTTGATGATTTCTACACGCCAGACCCAGCTACTCAAGAAGGTCCAGACGTTACCAAGTATGGATGTAATGAAGTCTTTGATAAAGACATAGATAAGAAATTCACAAAAGCTGTGTTGTCTACAAGTGATAGAGTTATGGGTGGTGGTATAACAAACTTAGCTATTGTTGTAAGTGATGACAGTCTAGGACTACCTCCAAAGATTACTCCCAACCGTGTTCCTATTAAAGTAAGTCCTCAAGACTGTATGCCTAAAGAACATATAAAAAATAATATTGAAACGAACACACCAAAGATGGATCGTTGGATAAACGAGCGTGGTCTGATTAACTCAGAGGATATAGTTGTTGCATCTGCTGGTCCTTCTCTAGTTAAGTATCTTGATGAGATAAAAGAACGGCAGAAGAAAGGTGCGAAGGTTATATGTGTTAAGCATTCTCTTCCAACTTTAATTAAGAATGGAATCATACCACACGGTTGTGTGATATTAGATCCTAGATCTATTGAAGGCGAATCGACTCACGGTGTTTTACGTAAAAGTTTATTTGAGAATATACCTAAAGAAACAATTATGTTTGTAGCAAGTATGACAGACACGACTGTATTAGATTACGTCTTAACTAAAACAGATAACATCGTAGGGTTCCATGCATTCTCTAACGCTGTATCTAAGTATGAGTTTCTAAACGGTAAGTATTTAATAACAGGTGGGACATGTGCTGCAACTAGAGCAGTAGGTATCTTTCATACACTTGGATTTAGAAACTTTGATCTGTATGGTTTTGATTCGTGTCTAACAGAAAAGCCAAAAAACTATAAAGATAAAAGAGAAGACGGTGCTCCGTTGTTTATGAATGTCGGTGTAGAGAATGGAGATCCAGATGAAGAAAAGTTCTGGACTACAGGCGAACTACTGGCACTGGCTCAAGATGTAGAAGCTATGTTAGATAGTGATGTACTTGATCTTAACATTGATATACACTGTGAAGGACTTGTTAATGCGGTCTGGAAGGATCGTCTACGAAAAGGATATAAGAGAAGACATTACAATGAGATAATAAAAGGAGATTAATATGAGTGATAATATTGTTGAGTTCCCATCTACTCCAATGGTTAGGTTAAACAAGACTGAGTTATTAGATCACGAATTAGAAGAGAAACGAAAGTCTCTTCTGATCTGCTTAGAAGATGCTATACTTAAAGTGAAAGAAAATAAAGAAATCATAGGTGGTGTTTGTTTATTATTTGAAGATGATAACACAATGCATGACTCTATGGGTGGTGACATAGGAGCATCTAATCTATACGTAATGTTAGACAGGCTAAAAGCTGATCTCATGCGTATCATATGTGGTGCTATGGGATATGATGGAGAAGAATAAATGTTAGGATTATTAGGATCTCTTTTACCAGTAGCGACAAGTATTATCGACAAGGTAGTGCCTGATAAGAATGCTGCAAAAAAAGCAAAGCTTGATATGGAGAAAGAGTTAACAACTGCTTTCAATAAAGCTAACCTTGCTCAAATAGAAACCAATAAGATTCAAGCATCTCATCCCTCCATTTTCGTAAGTGGAGCTAGACCAGCTATCATGTGGATATGTGCGTTTGGTTTAGGGTGGCAGTTTGTATTTCAACCTGTAGCAGTTTGGGTTCTCGCGTTAACTGCGAGTGATGTTGTTCTTCCTATTATTGAGACAGAAGGATTGATGTCGTTAACACTTGCTCTCTTAGGATTGGGTGGAATGCGTAGCTTTGAAAAATCAAAAGGTGTTCAAAGAAACAATATGAAACGGTGAAGAGAAGATAAAATCTCCTTCATACAGCCCCTTAGAAAGCATGTAAGGGTACTATATAACCCAATACACATGAAAGATACTGATTTCTCTCAGTCATTCTTAAAAGGCTGTACAAAGGAAATGGCTTATTGAAGGGTGTCTAACTGGCTTTGTAAGCTATCTATCTGGGATTTAATCCTGTTTACCCTCAACTCTCGCCTATCTTCTTCAATGATTGATAATATTTGATCCTTTGCTTCTTCCGACACGTTAGAAAGATCAACTAAGTTGTGTTTGTTTTGGTAATAATACATCATAAAAATAACCTTTTAATGTTAAGCGTTAAGTAAAACATGGAACCTTATCATAAGCATTCCATCTGTACATATTAACATATTAATTATTTTATTTCAAGATGTAAGTAAGAAGTCCATTTATAAATATGGATATAGATACAGCATTGACAACTATCAAAGCCCTATCGTTCCAGATCAGTGCAACAACCATCCATCCTATTACTCCAATCAAATGAAAGATTAGATTAAGAGGATAGATGTTATGAGTTGTAAGTAGCATACCAATTAAAAGAATTATGGACGACACCCACTTTATGTACCAGTCTTTAGTGTAAGTGGGTGTTGTCTTTTGCATAATCAATGACCTCTGTAATGTATTGTGTGTCTCCAAAACATTCTACAAGCCCATCTTAGTTTTATAGTAAACTTTTTAATCAAGACCCACATGTTCCTCCGTGTCCTGATAGGTCGCATATGTCATGTGTTTCAACTGACTCCTCAAACTCTTCTCCAAGTTTGTCTTTGGCTTCGTTGTAGCTGACCTTAGTTAAAGGCTGACCACCACGACTACCATTAGGATAAACAGTGAACCCACGCAGATTGCCAGAATATCTGGCGAGTGTTTCAGCGAATGAGTCAACCATGTCTTCATTGTTTAATTTACTCCCCCATTCAGGTAAGTTAATTGTACTTGATATAGACATGTCCACGTAGCTTTGAACGTCTGCTTGAAACTTAATTCTCCTTTCATAATCTTCTGCTAGATCTAAAGCAGATTCAATACTATCTGGATCTGTTCCATACGTTTCTATTATTTCTTTTGCAGCAGCATCAACAACATATTGATAGTGCCATCTGTTCCCATTCTTTAGATACCTTCTCTTGTAAGCTACAGCAAAGATAGGTTCAATGCCTGTACTTGTACCAGCTAAGATACCAATAGAACCAGTGGGAGCAATGGCTCTGTTTGCTACTGGTCTACTCAGTGATAGTTCATCTGAAAACTCTTTAGATACTTTATCACTCACTCCTTTGTAAACACTTAACCATGCATGTAGTTGAGGTGTTACTTCATAACGATCTCCTTGTTTAAGTAACCACTCATGTACACCCATGATACCCAGTCCAAGTCTCCTGTTCTTTTGTCTTACGTCATATACTTTTTCATAAGGAAGCTTGGCTTTCAACGTACCACATATTAAAAACTTTGTGGCTAACTTAATGACATCATGTAGTTCAGTAATGGAATCGATACGGGCAAAGTTAATGCTACCCAAATTACAAACGTCACTGTCATCGGAACTTGTAACTTCGGTACAAGCATTTCTGAGTGTCTCTTGTTCCTTTTCAAAGAAGTTAAACGAGAAACCCGGCTCTCCATTTCTAAGAGCCTGACGTACATTAGTCCTAAATACATCTCCAATATCTCCAGTTTCGTAGTAGTTAAGTAACCACTCAGTGTCATAATTAATACTTATGTTTGTCATGTCTAGTGGTGCAGGAAAATTAAAGTCATCTGTTTTTATGTCAGCAAGTGTCTGTCCTGTCTTACCGACTGGCATCTCATCCCAGTTCTTGCACGTAAGAAAATCTTGTACATCAGAATGCTTCCAGTTTAATGAAGCATAGATAGCTGATCTTCTGCTACCGCCTTGCATCACTCGTCTGCCTATTTCGTTAATCATCTGCATCTTAGGTATAGGGCCAGACGCTGTACCACCTGTTCCTTTTAACGTAGCACCTGCACCACGATATACAGAATAGTCAATACCGATACCACCACCTGTCATAAGACATGACTCTGTTTTCCAAGACAAATTAGCCCAGTCTTCTCTGGTGTCTTCCTCTGCTCTCAATAAAAAACAATTGTTAAAAAACTTATTACTTCTCCCAGCATAATAAAGATAACGTCCACCGGGAATGAACTTTAAATCAGTTATCATGTTGGTAAGTTCTTTTACTTCATCAGATGATAGGTGGTCTCCACAGACATCCTCTGCAAGTGTGTGTGCTAGATCCTGCCAAGTCTCACAACCATCATGCATATACTTATGTTTAAAGATTGTTTCACTGAACTCAGATCTGAACATAGGGTTTTCGTTGCTACGCCATGTAGACATATTCTCTCTCCTTTAGATGTTAAATTTAATATTATAAGTCGTAAAGTCTTTGTGCTATGTTACTTCTTACAACCCATATGTAGCTGTCACCAATTGTTTCTCTTTCTGACCAGATACTAAAGCCTGTTTTACAGCCACGTTTTTCATAATACCTTGTTATGTTATCAATCAAAAGCTCTGTTCTTCTTTTTGATTCTAAATAATTATACTTAGGATTAGGGTTTGCATTCAAAGAGTTATTCACTTTCTTTTACCTTTTCTATTAAGAGATTTAAATAGTATTTTGATTTCTCCAAATCTTCTAAAGGCTTACCCTTGTAGTTATAACGCCACAAGTATTTAAGTATGTTTCCTTTTAAGTAACCACAAAAATCTGAGTCTTCCATGCTGGCTTCTATTGCACGTATAGCCTCAACATTCTTACGATTATAATGGGGTGGTTGGTTAACCATATCTACTGTGTCATCTTTATTATTATTACTGTAAGGCGATAACATAGTATCTTCTTTCATTTTATTTAAGTAGTAATCTGAACTCATTTACTCTCTCCAGTTTTAAGTTTTAGTAGCGTTTAAAAGAATATTAATTCTTCTATATGTAAACTCTCTTTCTCCATTCATTATCATTTTAAAATACCTACGTGCATAGTATGGATCTATTCCTGCAAGTTCACATATAGGTTCAAAAGTTGATGCGGTTACACAGTCAGGAATAGTAAACCATTTAATTGCACAGTCTCTGTCTGCTACTGCTGTCTTTGGTTCTCCTTCATACTCTGGTTTAGTTGCATCTAATAAAGACTGTAAAAATACTGCTATAAACATTACCCTTTCTGGGCTTGATCTCTTTAGTTCTTCTTGTCCTTCGTTGAAAATATATGTAGAAGAGAAATGATCCCATGTATTATTACTACCAAGATGAATATCCTCCATACTTTGATCCGACATACTTACGGTGGTCGTGATCCTCATGTGTTGTTCTGTGTCTAGCTTTCGGTTCATTGATCCATTTCTCAGGAACAATACGACTTGCCCACTGAAATCCTGTGTTAGTAGCCCAGTCACCTAATGTAGTAGGGCTATTCTTTCTTATCTTTACTGTAGCATCCATAAAAATGAACCTAATGTCAAGTGTTGGGTTACTGCTTCTTACAAAGATCATCTTCTGTCTGTCCTTTAAAGGAAACCATCCCTTACATTCAAGTATAATTCCATTAGGTAATACTATGTCAGGTGTATACCTTTTACTTATCTCAGGAACCCTATAGTCAATCTTGTATGGCTCATACTCAAAGTCATCTATCTCTCTTTCTTTGAGATCAAGATACACATTCTTTTCAAAGCTGGATCTAAAAGTTGGGAGTGAGTTCTTCGACATTGGGAAGCTTCCTTACCTCAGTTAAATACCGTGTACCATTAGCGTAATTAAAACCACGTAAACCAATACCATCATTAGCATCTTCCCAACATTCAAATTTAAATCTACAATACGAACACCCAGTAGCCAGCTTTCTATTCCCTGATTGACCATCTGCTGTATCATCATAACATCTTTGAGGTGGAGTATCTTTTGATAGTGCTTGTTTTAATTCTTTGACTCTATCTTCAGGGTCAATCATTTCCATTCGATGTAAGGGCATCACAGTTACTTGACCTGTTTGTTTATCCATTACAATGAAAGCTGTTTCCTGATCGTTGTTCTTGTGTGCATATGCAGACATCTGTCCTACGTATCCAAAGGGATCGTCTTCTGTAAGTGTTTGGTTCTTAAACTTACTAAAGGATCTACCTGATGCTGATTTAAAATCTACTAGAACACCATCAACTCTAGCGTCTTGGTGTCCCTTAACTCCATCTATATCGTGTTCTTCTTGTTGATCTTCTACAGAATGTCCTGCCATCTTAACTAATAAAACAAGTAGTTCTTCTATCATGTGACCATAAAGAAACTTTAATCTTGTGGAATAGTCTAGCTGTTCAGGTTCTGTACTGTCCCTAGACTCATACCATAACTGTCTTGCTGGCTTACCGAGAGAAGACATTCTTAATACAGTTCGCTTCTCTTTGCTAACAGCTTCTGTAAAAGAAGAGGTGATAGCATCAGAAACATTATCACAAAATACTTTTAGTAGTTCAGGGTCTGGAGAGGAACCCTTCTGCCACAACTGTTCAAGATCATGTGTTAACGTGGAGATATTTTTCATAATGCTATCACCTTTCTTATGCTAAGTTATATAGGAGAATCCTCAATGCGTTCTTCACTGAACCCACCTTCAACAACTGGGAAATCTTCTGAGTCTCCTGCGTTAGGATTATCATATTCAACAAGGTCAACTAACTGAACACCTTGTAAAAGGAACATATCAAATCCTGTCTTCGTAGTCTTGGAGACAAACTTAGCATTAACAACTGAACCATTGCCCAACTTTTGATACATAGAATCATCAAGTTGTTTATTAGAACCATCGACTAATGGTGGCTTCGGGTTCAGATTACCATTGTAATCGTATCCATATGCTTTTAATGTTACGAACTTACCTTTCATTCCAGCATTGGCTTTACCTGACTCAGGATCATCTGTCTTAACATTTAATCCTGCACTCTTGGCAGCCTCAACATTCTTCTTGTCAAGATTACCAATCTCAATGGAGTAACGTTTGTCATCAGGTGACATAGGTGTACCCATCGGGGTGTGTAGTTTAGGCCAATAAGCTTTTCCAGAAATAACTGGCATAGTTTTTATCCTCTTCGTTTTCTATAGGTTTCAAAAATTTAGTACTCACTACAAATAAAGCAACCGATATCGATAGTCAAGAAAAAAATTTAATATCGTGTAACTTTTTTATAGGCAGGTTGTAGCAGTCTGCCTTAATAATAAATCCGTTGTCTCCTTCCTTTTCTCCTTTCTTATAAAATGTTGCTTCATCAAAATACTTTTCTTTCTCTATCCATCCTAGCACCCAACCCTTTGACAGGTCATGTAACATTCGGACGAATACATAGACATCACATGTTTGTTTTGTGTTATAAGCTGACACACTACACATGTAATAATCTAATGGTTTAACACCGCATCGTTTAGTCTTCACATCTATCGTGAACTTGGGTGTCTTAATATCATAGTCATAAGTGTTTGATATCTCACTATCTTTTAGCATATCGTTAACACCTATCTCACCTAAGAAACCTATCACATTGCCAGTTCCTTTTGAGATAGAGTTGTTTAGTATTCCCATCTCCTCTGACTTCTTGTTAGCCAAAGTGATCCAATCTTCTTTGATATTAAATTCATCTATCATTTACATCATCTTCCCAGTAAAATTTATGTTCAATCTTTTCATAGTAAAGCATACGTACACCTAACTTTAATTGCATATCGGTCTTACGTGGAGGAGAGAATTTATTTTTAACGTTAAAAGTTCTGGTCTTAACATCAATCAGTATTCTTTCTCCCGTTTCTGAGTCCACTGCTACTAAATCAATAGGCCCAGTACATGTTGAGTTTATAAACACTTCATACCCTTTTTCTAACAACCACACTACAGCTTTATGTTCTGAGATATCACCAGTTCTATTTGCACTAAACATCTTAATGTGTCTCTGCCCAGTTCGATCCAATCTTTGCTTCACTATCAAGAGGGCATCTGACAGCTAAACTTTTCTCTGTATCTTTCATTGCTATCTTAGTGATAGAACAGAACTCTTCTGCATCATCTTTGTGTACCTCAAACTGTACCTCATCATGTATATTGGCTACAGGTTTTGCATCTAAACCTTTTGCCTTTACATATTTAATTATGTGAACAAGCCACTCCTTACAGATGATAGCACCTGCTCCCTGTAGTAGCGTGTTAACTGCGGAGTGAGAAGACTTGATATGAAAGTACCTACCATCTAATCCACGAACCATTCCAGTTGATTCAGCTTCGATGATTGTCTTCTCTCTGAACCTGTTTAGCTTTGGCATGGAACTTAGAAACTTATTGATAAGTCTCTGTCCTGCATTGGCATCTTTACCTACAACAGAACCTATCTTGGTTGCACCAGCACCGTAAAGAAATGCATAGATAAAAGTCTTTGCTTGATCTCTTGTCTCAAGTCCAGCCATCCTTTGATTAGCTGAGTGTATGTCACCGTTAAGTATCTCGTGAATATAATCATCATCGTTAATGTAGTGAGCTAAACACCTGAGTTCTAAACCAGATGCATCCGCACCAACCAGTCTATGTGTTAGTGGGTTCTCAATTGTCCAACAAGACCTACACTCATTACCGTAAGGAGAATAAACAGCAGGTATCTGTGCCATGTTAGGAGAGTTATGACTCATCCTGTTTGTTACTGCACCTATTGTACGTACATCACCATGTACTCTGCCTGTCTCTTGATTGATTGCTTTGACCCATGAAGATGCTTGAGAGCTACGCTTACGTAACAACATAAACCTTTGTATGTCTCTTGCTTCAGGTAGGTCACAGTTTTCTAGCGTACCTTCATTGACAACAGGTAGCCCTGTCTTCTCAGTAAATTGTGTAGGCTTCCATCCTTTCTTCATAAGACGATCACCTATCTGCTGTCTGCTCTGAGGATTGAACGGTATTATTTTTGTCTTTGTCTTCATCTCTTTGATCGTAGGATCAAATGTATTAACTAACTTCTCTTCAAGTGTTCCTGCTTCATCGTCAAGCATAGCAAGAAGACCAAGTACTTTCTCTTGATCAATAAAGAAACCATTATTCTTTTGTATATCAAGTAGTCTTCTAACTGTATGCTCAAGCTTAACAGAATGTTTAGACCATCCACGCATCGCGTCACGTAGATGTAGATAAAGTTTCTCAGTAACCTCAACATCTCTGATACAATACTTGTGCATCTCAGGGGTGTAGTGTTCAAACGAGTCGGGTTGTTTCATCTTAGGAAACTTTAGGATGTCACCCCAGTTACCAAGACTGTTACCACCCTCTCGTATTGGATTGTTTAACTGAGCAACTATCAATGTATCTAATATCTGTGCATATGGATACTTGATGCCCCAAAGTTTTTCTAACTGAGGGAGATCAAATGATATACCATTGTGCATAATAAGAGTATCAGTTCCATCAAGGAGCGACTGTAGTTTGTCCTTATCTCCTTCACGAAAAGAATACAACTCACCTGTGTTTATGTTCTTACAAACAACAAGGTGAACACACTTGGCATCCAGTCCATCTGTTTCTATGTCAAGTACTAGTTTCAAGTCTCTTTATCCTATCGTGCTCAATCCTATGACAGTTAGCGCATAGCATGAGACATTTGTCTAGTTCTTTTTTTACTTTATCCCAAGAACAAGTAATGAACTGTCCTATGTTAAAGTCTTTTTCAGAAGGATCTTTATGATGAAACTCAAACACATCAAGAACCTCAAAGCACCAGCCACAGTGATGACACTTTGATCCCATATACTCAACGGCCTTTTCTTTTGATAACTTTCTTTTGTTTCTAAACTCTACTCTTCTATCTCTATATGGTCTTTTATTGAATGGATACATGTACTTACTCCATCACACTGTCAAAGATTGATGATGTGTCTTGTGGTTGTGGGTACTCATCATCGTCATCATCGTTGTTCATCTCAGAAGAGTCTATCTCAAACTGTCTTCCAGTTTCCCTGTCGTATCTAAGGTAACTAGCTGGGCCAGTATCACCACTGAACCTGTTCTTTAGAACACGTATGAGTGTAGTGTTTCTTACTTCTTCGTTCTCGTTCTGACTATCGCGCTCCAGTCCAAGAACCATATCGGAAAGCTGTGCTATGCCTTGACTACCTCTGAGATGACTAAGAGATACTTGACTGCCACCTTCATGCCCGTCACCAGAGATACGTTTGAGGTGAGTAACAACTCCAAGATGTATGTTGAGTTCTTGTACAAGCATACGTAGCTTGGTCATTACCTCATCAATAGCTCTTCGTTCATCGCCATACTCTTGAGAGGAGACAACGATTGATATGTGATCAAGGAATATAAACTTACAGTCCAATCCCTTTGCCATAAATCTTACTCTAGAAAGAAGCTGATCAATACCCCAAGACCCAAAATGATCAAAAAGAAATACTCGTCTATCCATAGATAAAGCATCAAATGACTCCTTAAACTCTGCGTCAGAATACTGACAGGTTGGTAGATGTAATGGTTTGTTTGCATGTATACCCATGAGTGCCAAGCCTGTACGCTTAACGCTTTCCTCAAGAAACAACATGCCAACATTGTATTCACTTTGTGTCAGTACATGGTAAGCTAACTCTCTTACAGTTGTAGATTTACCTGCACCAGTTCCGGCAGCAAATGTACATAACTCACCAAGTCTCATGCCATATGTTAGTTTCTGTAATCCTTCATATGGATAGTCTACCGAAACTATTTCTTCTTTCTCACTGAGAGAATCCCACATGTCAGAGAGACAGACGATGCCTTCTGGTGCGTACTGTTTCTTGTTGTTGAACCACTCAGAAACAAAGTCTTTCGATTTATTTTTAGCTAAGTATTCACATGGATCTTTGAGAGAAGTTGTAAGTATGTGACACTTTCCCGGAGTGAATAGATCAGCTACTTCTTGGGCTGACTTTCTTCCAACACTATCTGAGTCAAAACATATAACAATATTCTCAAAGGAATCTAGAAACTCAAGTGATCGTTTACAGTCTTTCAAAGCTGAACCAGCACCGTTGCGTATTGATACAACAGGATAGTTACCTAGCATCTGATGAGTAGCCATTGCATCTAGCTCACCTTCACACACAGTAATAAACTTGGAAGGACTATTGAAAAGCTGTTGCCCAAACAGACTAGTGATAGGCCAGCTTCCAGATGTTCTGAACTCTTTGTTCTCTATCTCTCTTATTTTGTAGGCAGATAAAGAGTTGTTCTTGTCGTAGTAAGGATAGTTATGATGTGTAATCTCACCATCAAAGTCTTTGGTTACAGTTACGTTGTACTTCTTACAAGTCTCAAGAGTAATACCTCTATCAGTTATAGCTTCAAATGATCCTTGTTGTGTTGCTACAGTGTTAGTCTGTAGTGTCTTGGCTACTGATGCCATGTCGTTATCTCCTTCTTCTTTTTTTGTATAAGTGTGGCAACTAAAGCACCACCATGAACCATCTTCGTACTGAGAATTAGCATCAGATGATCCACAGTTAGAGCATGTGGAATGGTTTAAAAACTTACCCATTTCATTTTTCTTTTTTTAGTAATTCAAGTGTGCTCTCTATCTTCCACTGAACTGAGCAAAGCTTTTGGTAGTCTGACATGTACATATCACCATCCATATCATACATATTTCTAACAACTTCAGCTACGCATCTGTTTAGATCAGTAAACATCTCAAGCATACTGACATCTTCATGTCCCCATCTAACCATTGTCTTTGGTTGTTTGATCTTTCTCATCTTGTATCTCCTTTGCTTTAATTTTTTTACGATTGTAACTGGCCCTTCCTTTCTTGGGTGGGATAGCTCTATGTGTCAATGCTCTCAACCATTTCCACGATGGATCACGTTTCTTCGTCATATGTTCTCTTCTCTTTCCTATCAAAAAACTTAGTAGGATCGTCATAAAATGTGCCGTTGTTACACATGATGCATGATATGGGTTCCTGTTCTTCCATGTGTATACATCCACATCTAGAACAAGTCCAACTGTCCATCATCTTTTTCCTCCTTTCTTTTCTCTACTGTTAGAGTGTAAGCATACTCACCATTATCACTTACATAATCTTCTATAAACTTATACTCTAAATGTAAACCAAGATTAATCAATATTTTATTAGCTTCTTTTATGCCTATCTCAAATCCTTCTGACTTGTAGCTATCATTAAATACTATCATTCTCCCCTCCTTATTATTGCAAAGTCTACACGAAATCCTAGTGTAGCTTCGTCATCCCATGTATCTTCGATAGACCAGAAC
>Ga0209535_1000485_pt1 | contig 28376 bp, 26 predicted proteins | sample LinPmetageLP28_FD_184041 | JGI IMG/M metagenome (GOLD analysis project Ga0209535, IMG submission 184041) | Marine viral communities from the Pacific Ocean - LP-28 (SPAdes) (version 2) | ecosystem: Environmental > Aquatic > Marine > Oceanic | place: Pacific Ocean | collected 2009-08-22
ATGTCGGTGAAATAATAGAAGAGGCTTATGAGCGTTGTGGCTTGGAGATGCGTACTGGTTATGACGCAAAAACAGCTAGACGTTCATTGAATCTTATGTTCGCTGATTGGGCAAATCGTGGTCTTAATATGTGGACTGTTAAACAAGAAACTAAAGCTATAACTTCTGGTACAGCCACTTACACATTGGATGCTACTTATGTGGATTTGCTAGAAGTTGTTTTAAGAAACAGTAGTAATGTAGATTTTACTTTAACTCAAATGAGTCGAGGTGAATATCTTACTATTCCAAACAAAGGAACCACTGGTCAACCTAGTCAATACTTTTTTGATAGACAAGTTATTCCTACGATTACTCTATGGGCAACACCTAACGCTTCTTATACTTTGGTTTACTATTATGTAAGACGTATTGAAGATGCAGACGCTTTAATAAACAATGCAGACACACCATTTAGATTTCTTCCTTGTATGGTGGCAGGTCTTGCTTATTACTTGGCAATGAAGAAAGCACCAGATAGAGTCCAGTTATTAAAGTCCGTTTACGAAGAAGAATTTCAAAGAGCAGCAGCCGAGGATGCCAATAGCACTCCTTTAAAATTAACACCTAGCATGACATACTATAGTTACTGATATGGCAAGATACGCAACAGGAAAAAAAGCATGGGCATATTCAGATCGTTCTGGATTTCGTTATCGCTTGCGAGAAATGAGAACTGAGTGGAATGGTTTGAAGGTTGGACCTGATGAGTATGAAGCTAAACACCCACAACTACAACCTAATCATCCTGGACCAGATCCGACAGCCTTGTACCAACCACGAGTTGACACGAGGACAGAAGTGACCGTAGAGAATCTTCTTGGTTTGAATCCATTTACTAGTACGGCTAGTAGTGCAGTGATAACAGTATTAGAACCATCTCATGGGAGGTCAACAAGTGATACTGTTAGATTTAGAAATGTATCCAGTTTTGATAGTTTTACAAAAGCCGTGCTTGAGAGCTCAAGTGGTTATACTATAACTAAGGTTGATGATAATAAATATAGTTTTTCTGCTAGTAGTGGTACGGCAACAAGTGGAGTAAAAGGTGGTGGTGGTAGAGTTACTGCTGGTCCAGTTACATTGGGGACATAAATGAGTTTTACATTAGCACAATTAAAAACAGCGATACAAGATTATACAGATAACAGTGAAACATCCTTTGTTACTCATTTGTCAGATTTTATCAAAGCGTCAGAAGAAAAAATATTTAAAAGTGTTGATCTTGATTATTTTAGAAAAAATGTAACAAGTGCTTTTACTTCATCTGATCAATTCTTAACTGTACCAACCGACTATTTAGCATCATTCTCGTTGCAGATAACAACATCAGGTTCTGAAAATTTTTTACTTCAAAAAGATGTAAACTTTCTAAGAGAGTATACCCCTAGTTCCTCAACAACAGGGGTACCTAAATATTATGCACGATTTGATGAAACTCATTTTATGGTAGCACCAACACCTAATAGTAATTACACGCTAGAGTTACATTACTATTACAGACCCGCTAGTTTGACCGCAGGAGCCGACAGTGGTACAACTTGGGTTAGTACAAATGCACCTTTTGCTTTACTATATGGATCTCTAATTGAGGCTTATACTTACATGAAAGGTGAGGCGGATGTTATACAAAATTATAATAATATGTATATGCAATCACTAGAAAGATTAAAAGATTTAGGAGAAGCCAGAGAAAATTTTGATGCTTATAGAAAAGGCTTACCTTCAAGACCGAGGACTTAATAAATGGCATTAGTTTTAAAAGATAGAGTTAAAGAAACCACCACTACAACCGGAACGGGTACTTATACTTTAGCGGGTGCAGAAAATGGTTTTGAGGCATTTTCATCTATAGGAAACAGTAATACAACTTACTATTGTTGTACGGATGGGGTTGATTTTGAAGTAGGTATCGGTACTTACACATTATCTGGAACAACTTTAGCTAGAACAACTATATTACAATCTAGTAATAGTGATGCGGCAGTTAATTGGACAGATGGTACAAGAATAATATTCTGCACTCAACCAGCTGAAAAAGCAGTCTTTCTTGATTCTAGTGGTAATATGCCTATTACTAATAATGCTACTATTGGTGGAACATTAGGTGTTACAGGTGTTTTAACAGGCAGCTCTTTAGATATATCAGGTGATGTAGATATAGATGGCACATTAGAAGCAGACGCAGTTACAGTTAATGGGACAGCACTTAACACTGTTATCGCAGGTGTTACTGTAACAAACGCAACAAACTCAGCACATGTAAGTGTGGCTGATAATGAAAGCACAAATGAAGAAAATCTTATAACATTTATTGAAGACGCATCTGCTACAGGAAACGTAGGCTTAGAATCAGATGGAGATTTTAGTTATAACCCTTCTACTGGTACAGTTAGTGCAACAGTCTTCAAAGGCAATATCGATGCAGTAGATGGAGATTTTGACGGAACTTTGGAAGCAGATGCGATAACAGTTGGAGGATCTGCTCTTAACACAGTAATCGCAGGCACTACAGTAACAAATGCGACCAATGCAGCACATGTATCTGTTGCGGATAATGAGAATACAAATGAAGAAAACTTAATACCTTTTATTGAAGATACTTCTGCTACTGGAAATGTTGGGTTAGAATCTGATGGTGACTTTGCATATAACCCAAGCACAGGTACAGTGTCTGCTACAATATTTAAAGGTAATATAGATGCCGTAGATGGTGACTTTGACGGTACATTAGAGGCAGATGCTATTACATTAAATGGTACTGCGATTACTGCAACAGCAACTTTATCCACAGGTATATCAAATAACAACGTGCCTAAGTTTACATCTGGTGTTGCAGATGATGACTTTTTGAGGGTAAATGGCACAGCTATAGAAGGTAGATCAGCAAGTGAGGTTTTATCAGATATAGGTGCATCTGCTGTTGCAGGTAGTTCAAGCATAGTTACAACTGGTGCTTTAGACACAGGATCAATCACAAGTGGATTTGGTACTATTAACAATGGTGCTTCAGCAATCACAACTACTGGTGTAGGTTCATTTGGTTCATTAGATATATCCGGTGATATTGATGTTGATGGTACAACTAATCTTGATGTTGTGGACATTGATGGTGCAGTAGACATGGCATCCACTGCTACCATTACAGGTAACTTAACATTAGGTGCTCAACTTATTATGCCTGATGTTACATCTACAAAAATATTAGTTGCAGACGGAACAAGCTATCAAGAAGTTGCAGTTAGTGGCGATGTTACTATTGCTAACACAGGTGCAGTTACTATAGCAAACACTGCTGTAGAAACAGCTATGATTGCCGCAGATGCTATCACAGGTGCTAAGATAGCTGATGATGCTATTAATTCAGAACACTACACAGATGGTTCAATAGATACTGCTCACATAGCTGATTCACAAGTTACTCAAGCAAAGATAGCAGATGATGCCGTTGGAGCAGACCAATTAGCTTCAAGTGCAGTTGTCACTGCTTCTATTGTAGATGCTAATGTTACTTTAGCAAAGATAGCCAATCAAGCTGCAAACACAGTCTTAGTAAGAGATGCTAATAGTTCGGGTGTTGTTTCTGCTAAAGCAGTTACAAATACACAAATACTTATAGGTGACGGAACAGGTTTTACAGCGGCAGCATTATCAGGCGATGTAACGATGACAAATGGTGGAGTAGTTACGATTGCTGCTCAAGCAGTAGAAAATTCTATGTTAGCCGATGATGCTGTAGGTGCTGATGAACTAGCTGCAAATGCTGTAGTAGAAGCTTCTATTGTAGACAATGCAGTAACATTAGCAAAAATGGCAGGTATTGCTAGAGGTAAGTTAATAATAGGGGATGCTAGTGGCAATCCTTCTGTTATAGGTCCAGGTAATGCTAATCAAGTATTAACATCGGATGGAACTGATATTGCTTTTGCAGATGCTGCGGGTGCTAGTTCTTTAGCCGCTGATAATTTGACAGCAGGTGATGCGGCTGTTGTTCTATCAACTACTAGTGGTACTATAACTATTGATAACGCTGCCAATGATGCAGATATTATATTTAAGGGAACTGACGGTGGTGCTGATATAACTGCTCTTACACTTGATATGTCTGCCGCAGGAGCCGCAACCTTTAATAATGATATAACTGCTTTTTCTGACAAAAGATTAAAAACAGATATTAAACCAATAACAAATGGTCTTAATAAAGTTATGCAGATGCAAGGTGTTTACTACAAAAGAAATGATGTAGAAAATGCCAAAGAACAAGTTGGTGTTTTAGCACAAGATATGGAACAAATACTACCTGAAGTTGTTCTTACAGCAGACGATGATATACAAACTAAATCTGTAGATTATGGCAAGATATGTTCTGTTCTTATTGAAGCTATAAAAGAATTAAAAGATGAAATAGAGGAGTTAAAAGCAAAGTAAATGGCTATACCTAGTTCTGGACAATCTTTATCTTTTTCTTCGCTAAGAACTGAATTTGTTGGTGGCAGTAGTGCATTGCCTATTGGTGCTTTATACAGAGGTGGCTCTAATATAGCTGCTAAACACCCATCTAATCCAGCAGTAAATGATGCAGCAGATGTTCCGACAAGTGGTGCTTTAGCCATAAGTGATTATTATGGTTCTGGTAAAGGTTTTACATTTACATACTCTAGTGATGCTACAGACCAAAATGTTTCAGCTTTATTCGGTACAAACGACTATGAATTAGATTATCCTAAAAATATTGTCATACCATCAGATGTGACATTAGGAACAAATAACACTTCAGAATATGCATTAGAAGTAGATTCAGGTGGTGATGGCACTATTACTATTACAAACAATGGAAACATTATAGGAGCAGGTGGTGCAGGTGGTGCAGCAGGCTCAGCAGGTGCGGCAGGTGGAAATGGTGGAGCAGGTGGTGATGCCATGAAAGCTGCGGTTGCTTGTACCTTTATTAATAATGGAAGTATTTTAGCTGGTGGCGGTGGCGGTGCTGGTGGCGGTGGCGGTGGAGCAGGTGGTGCTTTACAACAACAATCTCAAAGTACTGCACAAAATGGTCCTGATTTTGGTACACCTGTGTCAGCTGATAAATGGGTCTCATACACAAAAACCCAAACACCTTCTAGTTTTCCCGGACCTCAGTTAGGTGGTAATACTTTTCCAACAGGAACAGGTTCAGCAGGTTCGGGTGGCGGTGGAGCAAGGGCTCAATATCCTACATATGGGGTTCCGGGAGCAACTATAGGTGCTATGTCAAATCCTCAAACTTCTAAAACAGTTGGGCAGTTTACCTATCATAGAGGTTCTCAGAGGTCTCAGACCAATATTACTGTTAGTCCTATGGAAAGCCAACAAACAATAGGAACCTTTAAGAGTCATGAAATAAGAAGAACGTTTCCACAACAATCACAAACTCAAGTAGCAGGACACGCAGGTGGTGCAGGTGGTGCAGGTGGATTAGGTAGAGGACACAACAATCTTCCCGGAGCCGATGCAGGAGCAAGTGGTTCGTCTGGTACTACAGGTCAAGCTGGGAATGGTGGGAATGGTGGGAATGGAGCGGCTGGAGGTGATTATGGTACTGCTGGCACTGCTGGTCAAGCAGGTCAAGCGGGAACAAACTCAACTGCGGATGGTTCAGCAGGTGGAGCGGCAGGTTCTGTAGGAGCTGCAGGTAATTATATAGAGGGAATAAGTAATGTTACGTTTACTAATAACGGAACAGCCACAGGAGGTACAGAGTAATGGCAACGTATAGTTGGTCAATAGATAAATTATATACAAAAGATATTACAAAGGATGGATCTACATATACAGACAGTATACTTAGAGTAGAAGCAACTTTAACTGGAACAAGTGAAACAATAGAAAGTATTATTGCTACAAGTGATTTTGATTTAGACATGAATGTAGACAATATAGATAGTAGTTTTACAGCATATGCATCTGTAACAGAAGCTAATGTAAAAACTTGGGTAGAAAATAGAGTAGGTTCAGCTACTATAACTGAAATTAAAAAAGGTATAGAATCAGCAATAGATTTTTTAGAAAAAATTAATGGCAGTACAGCAAAAGGTAGTACTGATTCAGACAATAATTTTACATCTACATTTCCTTGGAGTTAAAATTATCTTTTGAAATTATTGCATAAATGATATAATTATATAAATGAATAAAATAATAAAACTTTTAAATAATGAACATGCAAAATGTTTATCAACACACATGGAATACTTAGAACATAAGATACCTAAAGTCACAGATAGTATGTTTGCAGGTAGTAAAAGCATATATGCAGACCCTGTATTTGAAAGTTTATTAAATTATCTAAAACCTAAAATAGAAGAAAATTATGGTAAACCACTAGTTCCTACTTATTCATTTTGGAGAACATATTATAAAAATCAAGATTGTCCACCACATAAAGACAGACCATCCTGTGAAGTAAGTGTAACACTCTGTATTGATGCATCTTATAAAGATGACATGTGGGCAATAAATGTAGAAGATAAAACATTTAAATTAAATGTAGGTGAAGGTGTTATATATAAAGGTTGTGAACAAGAACATTGGAGACATGAACTTACATATGATTGGCACAGACAAGTGTTTCTTCATTACATAGAAAAAAATGGACAGTTCTATCCTGAATTTAAATATGACAAAAGAATAGATATATATGAAAATATGGTCGTAGGCGAATGAAAAGAAATATTATAGTTGCTAAAAAAGCTATACCTTCTTCTTTATGTGAAGAAATAATAGAACTAGGAAAGAGTAAACTTAGTAAAGGGGGAATTGGTTCTAATGAAATTGGAGCAGTTATAAATAAAGAAGTAAGAAATAGTGAAGTATGTTTTTTTAATGGTAGTATACCTTATTTTAATATATATAAACCTTTATTAGAATTAGTTACACATGTTAATAATACCTTTTATAATTTTGATATTACCGAACCTGAAACATTTCAATTAACAAAATATGATGAAGTAAACAAAGGTTTTTATAAACCACATGAAGATGGATTTTATGAAGGTGACCCTACTATTCCTGTTAGAAAACTTTCAATGTCCTTACAATTAACTTCTCCTGAATATTATGAAGGTGGTCAATTAGAATTTCCTAATGATAAACAGAGTTTTGTGGAAGAGGATGCAAGAGAACAAGGAACTGCTATATTTTTTCCATCTTATTTAGAACATGGAGTGCAACCTGTTACAAAAGGTATTAGATATAGTTTAGTTAGTTGGTTTAAAGGTCCTTCATTTAGGTAAGGTAGTATGAATAAAGAACAATTTTTTGAAGCATGTAAAAATCAAGAAAGTTATGGAGAATGTTTTTACTCAGTTTATGATGAGTTTTTACCATATCAAGAATTTGGAATGCTGAAAGATTATATGTCACATAGAATGGGTTGGCATATTAGTGGTAAAATTAATTGTAATGATTTATCAAATAAAGAATTTTATTTAGTTAATAGTATTTATAATAATAAAAGATATGCTACAAAACAGTGGTCAGTAGATACAGAACTTGACCCATTTATAAATATTACTTCTAAGATTTATATTGATGCATTAATGAGACTTAAAGCAAATTTATATATGGGTTCTAATTCACTTAATATTCACGCACCTCACATTGATTATCCTATGTTTAATATGGGTGCTTTATTTTTTGTTACTAATTGTGATGCTCCTACTTATATGTCAGATGGAACAGAGGTAGAGTCAAAAGAAAATAGACTATTAATATTTAATGCTTCTAGTCCGCATTCAAGTTCATCACCAACAGATGTGCCTTATAGAATAACAATAAATATAAATTATTATGGAAAAGGAGTTAATAGCGAATATATGATGAATCATCCAAGTGGTATACCAACAATACAATCTGAAAATTATCCTTTTAGATGAGCGATACAGAATTAGTTTTATTTTCTGGAGGACCAGATAGTACGATACTACTTAAACATCTCTTACAGGAAAATAAAAAGGTAAGAGTTCTATACATTGAAATGGGTTGGGCATTAAGAACACAACCTAGAATAAAATTTCAAAACGTAGCAGCTAACAATGTTTTAAATTATTTAAGAGAAAAGTATGGAAACTTTGAATATTCACAAGCATCTATACTTACTACTTTAAATGAAGAAAATGAGGATAAATATTTTGGAACAGACCATCAATGGTGTGCTTTTTTTGGGTCAATGTTTTGTAATAATTATAATATAAAAAAAATGTGGGCAGGTAATTATACTTATACAGATTTAGTTGTTCAAAAAAGAGATGGTGAATCAGAAAATTATTTATATGATGGTACTTTAAATATGTATATTGAAGCTGCTACAAAGTTTTTTCATAAACCTAAATACTGTACACCAAAATCAGAGTATAAAGGTACAGGTATAGATAGTTTTAAAAATAAAAAAGAAGCATGGGATTCATTAGAAATGGATTTAAAAAAAATGGTAAGAAGTTGTGTTTCTAATAAATGGTTTTGTGGTAACTGTCCTAAGTGTTGGACATCAAAAGAATATAATTTAAGAGATAACATGGGTAATCCTTTATGAATCCTGTTTACACTATAATGACACCAACTAAAATTCCTGTAGGCAAGGTAGATAAAAGTATAAATAAACAATTTATTAAAGATTGTAAGGAGTACCCTAATGAAGACCTTAAAGGAATGGCTCAATCAGGTTTAATAAATCCTAAATTTATATCTAAAATGGATTTGCACTTGATAAAAAGTATTCAAGATAAGTATATAAGACCTTATCTATTTGATATATTAATGAAGTTATTTATAGATAGTACACATTATTCTCCTTTAAAAAGAGATGTAATTCAAAACTATCACAAACATATAAATATTAGAGAGTTATGGTTGGTTGAATATGATAATGAATCGTATTTTAAATCACATACTCATGTCTCTTTACCTAGTCATTATAGTTTTAGTTGGTATTTAAAATGTGACACTAATAGAAAAGTAATATTTATATCAGAGAATAAAGAATATGAAGTAATAGTTTCAGAAGGGGATATATTAATGTTTCCCGGTTGGTTATCCCACAGGGCAGAAAGTAGTAATAGTATTTGTTGTTCAGGTAACTTTGAAATAAATGTAAGTATGTAAAGTTTGTCTATAGTTGGTAACAGATATTGTCACAGATATTTTTATCATTATAATAATGATATTAAGTTAAAAGAAAGATAGAGTTATGCTCTTTTGTAATGCACCATTTTCAACAAATCCGTTTAATGATATTAATATTACTTCTAGAGAATTCTATTTTGAAGTATTACCAAGTGGTGTTGAAACTTGGAGTGCTTTTACAGCACCAAACAATGAGGTTACTTTATCCGCATCTACTCCTGCAGCCTCTTTTTCAGAAGTTTCTTTTTCTCAAGTAGGGTTATCTGATTTAGGATTTCTATCGTTAAGGGAGGCTTGGTCTGATATTGCTAATCCTGTATATGGACCAGCAACCGTTAACACTCAAACATGGGCAACCGTTTCACCTTCTGGAGACGAAACATGGACAACTATATCTTCACCCGAGAATGAAGGCTGGGTTGATATAAGCACTAGAATAATATAGGATGTAAACATGGCAAGTACATATACAGGATGTAAACATGGCAAGTACATATACAGTTAATAGTGGTGTAGAAAAAATAGGTGCAGGTGAACAAGCTGGAACCTGGGGAACTACCACAAATAATAATTTAGATATATTAGATAGAGCTATAAATGGTGTCGGTGCTATTAGTTTGTCTGGTACAACTCACACACTTACAACAACCGATGGCACATTATCAGATGGTGGTTTTAAAGTTTTAGTGTTAGGAGGTTCGCCTTCTGGTACAAATACAATTACCATAGCTCCTAATGATCAAGACAAGGTTTACATAGTTCAAAATGGAACAAATCAAACAGCTACATTTACACAAGGATCTGGTGCTAATATTTCAGTAGTTGCTGGTTCAAAGAAAATTATTTATGCCGATGGTGCGGGATCTGGTGCAGCCGTAGTTGATATAACGGACGCTTTGGACATAGCTACGTTGAGATTAGGTGGCACTGCTATTACATCTACAGCAGCAGAGCTAAATATATTGGATGGTGTTACGTCTACCGCAACAGAATTAAACATTGTTGACGGTGATACAAGTGTAGGGACTACTGCCGTAGCCGCAGGTGATGGTATAGTTACAAATGATGGTGGTACAATGAGACACACCACAGCGGCAACTTTTTCTACCTATTTTAATGCTAATCTTTATTCTGCTCCAAGTGCAATTACATCAACATCAACGCTAACTCCAAGTGCCGCACAATCAATATATCAAAGAGTTGACACTTCGGGTGGGAATGTGACTTTAACTTTGGCGGTGGGTAGTTTAGCAGTAGGTCAGTATATAATTGTAGATAAAACCTCCACAAGTAATACATTAACAATGGCTTATGCTAGTAATTCACAAGGCATAAGTTTAAGCACTGCTTGCGATTTTGCTTTTGCTATATATAACGGAACTGCTTTTTCATTTATTGAGTCTATAAAGGGATAAAGACTTATGACAATTCCTATGATTGGAAACACTGGCTTTACAGAAGTTAGCTCATCGGGAACTTTAAATGATAAAGCTGGAGCTAAAATAAATTTACCTGTGCAAATATTTAAACTGACTGATAATATTTCGGGTAACCTAACACTAAATAATAATTCAAATCATAAAAAAATTATATTAGATACCAATGGCAAAACAATATTAAATTCAGCTGGATCGCCTTTAACAACAAATTCAAGTACGACTTTAGAGCTTCAAGGCACGGGTAATATACAGTCAACCTTAAAAACTTTCACTAGTTCTGTTAGTGACACATCGAATACTGGCACAACAACTATAAGTGAAGCAGATAGTTCAACTATGGCAATTACAAGTACGGATACAACCACAAATAGCTTTGTAGATAAAGCCACTGCTAGTGGAAGTAGTCTTAGTTTAACAACTTCAAACTCACCTATTTCATCTAATGGCAATCAATTAGCTGGAGCGTTCTTCGTAGATCACGATGATTTGGCTTCTGTTTTTCAGTCCGGTAGTGGTTTTGCATCTGGTATATTATTCACAGGAACAAGTGCTCGTAGCACCACGACACCCCCTGATCAATCTAGTGGAACTGGAACTGTATCTTTTCCCTTAACAATCGGAGCTACTACTAGTATTTCAAGTGTAGGAGGCTTTGGATCAATTCTTCAGCAAAACGGAACTGGTGGTGTTGCTGATCAAATATTAATATTTAAACCTGCTTCTGAAGCAAGTAATGATGAAAATGACAGCGGTAGCCATATTTCCGTTTCATTAAGAGCACATTTTAGAATAACAGTATCAGGTGCTAATAGAATATTAACTTTTACTAATAATTTAGCTGTCTCGGTTGTTTTATCCGGAAGTGACCCTTATGATGATGTTACAGTCAGTGCGGGAGCTACGGCAGTTGTCACTAGAACAGGATCAACAGACGGATCTTTTAGTCTTACTGGAACTATCTCTGGTAGTGATGGTAGTAGTCAACCCTTTGCTTTAGCTGTTGTGAACAGTGGCACAGGTAGTTTAAATACTGATGGTTATTCTGGAACTTTTTCTGCGAGTGGATTGTAATGCCAATAACAAAATTAAAATTTAAACCAGGAGTTGTATCAGATATTACCTCTGAAAGTAATGAAGGCGGTTTCGTAGATGGAGATAAAGTAAGATTTAGATTTGGTTTTCCAGAAAAGTTTGGCGGTTGGGCAAAGTACAGTCCTAATACTGTTGAAGGATCAGCAAGAAGATTACATAATTGGGTCGCTTTAGATGGATCTGATTATATGGGAGTTGGCACACATCTAAAGTATTACATAGAAGAAGGTCAAACATTTAACGATATAACACCTGTTCGGAGCACAACATCAGCGGGCGATGTAACCTTTTCTGCAACAAACGGATCAACAACAGTAACTGTAATAGATCCAGCACATGGTGCAAATGAAAGTGATTTTGTTACTTTTTCTGGTGCAGCTACACTTGGAGGTACTATAACAGCAACAATATTAAATGCAGAGTTTCAAATCGTATCTTTAATAAGCTCTAACTCTTATACAATTACATCTTCTGTCGCAGCAAATGGTTCTGACACTGGTAGTGGTGGTTCCAATGCTGTTGGCACATATCAAATAAACACAGGTCTTGATGTCACAGTTGGTGGAACTGGCTGGGGTGCTGGACAATGGAGTGGTACAACCTCTGGTGCTTTAGCTACACAACTGGCTGAAGCTTTAGATAATAGTGAAACTGCCATTGATGTAGACGATGAAACGGGTATGAACACAGCTAACGATGTTATCTTAGTTGATAACGAACTTATGCTTGTATCGGCAACCACGGATGACAACACAATGACCGTAACTCGTGGACATAGTGGCACGGATGCTGTAGCTCACGATGATGATACACTTGTACGATTAGCCGTAGGTAATGCAGATCCTGCCAATGATTTTGTTGGTTGGAACAATGCAGCGAGTGTCACGGTTTCCGGTGCACAGATTAGATTGTGGTCACACGATAATTTTGGTGAAGATATAATAATAAATCCAAGAGATGGTGGTTTGTTTTACTGGGATAGAACCAATGGTCTTAGCACTAGAGCGATAGAGTTAAGCACGATTAGTGGTACAAAGACTAGTGTTCCACAAGTTGCTAAACAAGTGCTTGTATCAGACCAAGACAGACATGTGATTGCTTTTGGTTGTGATGGGTTTGGAGCTACTCGCACCACGGAAAAAGGTAGTGGGGTACAAGATCCATTGCTTATTAGATTTTCCTCACAAGAAAATCCTATTGATTGGTTTCCGACTGCTACAAACACAGCAGGTGATTTAAGACTTGGTGGTGGATCAACCTTTGTTCAAGCCGTAGAAACAAAGCAACAGATACTTGTGTTTACTAATAAAACATTACACGCCATGAAATTTATAGGTCCTCCATTTACGTTTGGTTTGCAAGAACTATCTAAGAATATCACAATCATGAGTCCGTTTTCGGGTATAGCTGTTGAGGATGCTGTTTTTTGGATGGGTGTGGATACTTTCTATGTATATGCAGGTGGTCAAACTGCTCAACTGCCTTGCACTGTAAAAGATAAAGTGTTTTTAAATTTTAACTTTGAAGAACGAGACAAGGTTCATGTTGGATTAAATTCAGAATTTAGTGAAATATTATGGTTTTATCCAACTAAGTCTAGTACGGAAATAGATTCATATGTTGCTTATAATTATCAAGAAAAGGTCTGGTATTATGGAACACTAGCTCGTCAAGCATGGCTTGACAGAGGTATAAGAACATTACCTATGGCAACTGGTGGACAATATTTATATAACCATGAGGTAGGTTATGATGATGATGGTTCTGCCATGACATCTTTTATTGAATCAGCACCCATAGATATAGGTGATGGCGATAAGTTTGTGTTTTTAAAAAGAGTTATACCCGATATAACTTTTGATGGATCTACTAGTGTTAATCCCGATGTATCTTTTACAATGAAAACAAAGAACTTTCCTGGATCTAACTTTAGTGAAACAACAGAAGGTACCACACAAAGATCTTCTACAAGTCCTATCGAACAGTTCACAGAAAAGTTAGATTATAGACTACGAGGTAGATCTTTTGCTTTAAGAATAGATTCAACCTCCTTGGGTACAAAATATAAGCTAGGTACACCAAGAGTTGATATACGAGAGGATGGTAGACGATAATGTTAGTAACTAGTATTCCTCAGTATATACAAGGTTTAACTAACGCTAAGTTGGATTTAACTACAGCAAATGCAACTGTTTTATACACTGCTCCTAGCGGAGCAGATTTTAATGCGTCTATTGTTAATTCAATATTAGTATCAGAAGATTCTGGCAACGCTGATACAATAACAGTTACACTTACTAATGGAACCACTGTGTTTAGTTTGTTTCATGTAAAAGCTGTTGGAGCTAGTACAACGATAGAATTATTAACAAGAGATTTAATATTAGAATCAGGTGAAATATTAAAGGTAACAGCAGCCACGGCAAATAGGCTCCATGTTGTGGCAAGTATACAAGAACTATCGAAGACAAGAGTAACAACAAGTGCGATATCACAGATATAGTATTGAATAAACAGCAAATAGTTGGTATTATAAGAAATGGGTATTTTTAAGAGTATAACAAAAGCATTAAAGAAAGCTGCACCAGTAATAGGTGCAGGTATTGGTATGTATTATGGTGGTGCAAGTGGTGCGGCTATAGGTTCTGGTATAGGTTCTTTAGCAGGTGGACGAAGTACAGAAGACGCTTTAAGAAATGCCGCAATTGCAGGTGGTGCCGCATACATGGCAGGTGGTTCTGGTTTTGGTCAAAAAGTAGAGGGACAAGACTATTTCAGTAAAGATACTTTTGATTTTGGTAAGTCACCTGTGGCTGGACTTTTCGGTGGTGGAGGTTCTGGTGAAGAACAAAAAGTAGTTAATAAGGCTATAAGTACTAGTTCAGATTCTAACGGAATTATGGATTTTGTGAAAGACAACAAAATGCTAACTGCCTCTTTAGCAGGAGGTGCTCTAGGTTTAATGAGTGCAGAGGAAAAAGAAATAGAAGATGCTGAACAAAGAGCCTTTGCCGAAGGTAGCTATAGAGGTGGTACTCTAATGACTGAAGATGATGATGGTAAAATGGTTTATTTTGATGGTTCAGATCCGGAAGAAAGACAGGAGTATCTTAATCAGATAAGAAAAAACAATGAAGAAAAAAGCAAAAGAGAAGTAGTCACTAATTATGATAAATACGGCATACGCACAGTAGCCGCAGGTGGAGAAGTAAATGGTCCAGGAACAGGGACTTCTGATTCAGTTCCTGCTAGACTATCTGACGGAGAGTTTGTAGTAACTGCAAAAGCTGTTCGTGGTGCAGGTAGTGGAGACAGAGACGTTGGTGCAGCAAGAATGTACGATATGATGTCGCAATTAGAAAGAGTAGCGTAATGGCAGAAAAAGAAAAAACCACCCAAGAACAAATTATGAGGTTAGCTCCTTTTCAAGAGGAGTATTTAGCAGATATATTTCAAACAGCTAAAGATCTTACTGGTGCTGATTCTCAAATGCCTTACTCTGCTCAACAAGTAGCAGGTTTATCAACAGGTCAACAAGGTGCTGTTGATACAGCTATGCAAGGAGTAGGTTCTTATCAACCTTTTTTACAAGCAGGCACTGATGCAATAGGTCAAGGAATAGGTGCAGTGGGTGTAGGTATGGGAACAATAGGTTCTGCTATAGGTCAGACCGCACAAGCAGATTTTAATCCTATGGATTATCAGCAATTCATGAATCCTTTTATGGAAGATGTGATCCAACAACAATATCAAGACATACAAAGACAAGGCGATATACAAAGAGGTAATATAGGTGCAAATGCCTCAACACAGGGAGCTTTTGGTGGGTCAAGACAAGCAGTTGCAGAACAAGAGCTTGCTAGAAATATTATGGATCTACAAGCAAAATCTGGGTCGCAATTAAGATCGGCTGGATTTCAACAAGCACAGAATCTAGCACAGCAACAAGCACAGCAACAATTGAAACAAGCACAATTGACAGGGCAACTTGGTTCTACAACTGGAGCTCTAGGTCAAACTGTAGGACAACTTGGAACAGCAACAGCGGGTCTTGGTCAAATGGGACAAGCAATGGGTGTTCAAGATGTAAATAGTTTATTAGGTATTGGTAGCTTACAACAAGGACAAGCACAAAGAGCATTAGATGTTTCAAGAGCTAATGACATGGCTAGACAAGCCTTACCTTATCAACAAGTTGGATTTATGTCTGATGTTTTCAGAGGTGTACCAGCATTGCAACAAACCTATTCATCAACATCAACTCCTAGTCCGAGCATGGGTTCTCAAATGTTAGGATTAGGCATTGCAGGATTAGGTGCTGTAGGACAAGCGGGTGGATTTCAAAATATGTTTGGCACACCAGTGCCTACAACAAAATAATAGGGAATAATTAATGAACAATCCATTAAATAGAAAAATGTTTCGTCAAGCCGGTATGTCTAAACAACCTATGGGTATTCTTGCTTCATCTCCAGAGTTGATGACTACAGCACAGAAGGCAATGATGAGTGGTCAGCCTGTTACGGCACAGAGTGGTAAATTTATCAGTACCGCTCCAACTGTGGGTTTTGGTTCAAATAATCAAACTTATATTCCACTTCAACAACAGATGGTTGATCCAAGAATTCTTAACAAGAGTGAAGCTCCATCATCATCGCTTCAAAATTATATAAATAGTATGTCCAATGCTATTAAAACTAAAGAAGAAAGAGTTATTCAAAAAGATGAAAGTCCTTTGTCAGCATTTGGTGATGAGGGAAGAAATATAACATTTGCACAAAAAGGATTTCCTTTGACTTACCTTTTAAAAGGTAAGTCTGGTCGTCAAGAAGAATTTGACGAAGCAGGAGATGAAGCTAGAGCATATTATGAAGGTAAAACAAAAGGAATGATTCCTGACAACATTTATGCTGAACCTTTTAAAAAAGACGACAATAAAAGTTCTGGTATTGGTGGGTCTGATCAAATAAATACATCAACTAAAACCGCTTTAGAAAAAGCGGTAGCAAAAGTTACTAGTGACACTGAAGTTCAGCAACAAATTAGCGAAGAAAATGCAATCGCAGGTGTTGATAATTCTGGTAGAGACTTTACAGAAGAACAAGAAAAAATTGAAAAAAAGAAATCAGTTCCAGAATTAGGTGGAAATGATTATGGTTTAGGAGTAAAGAAAAACGGTAATAAAAATAATCTTTCTTCTAATGTAACTAGTGACAATACAAGTGTAAATGCAGGAGTCATTGACTTAAATAAAATGATTGCTGGGTCAACTCCGGGTTCAAGTGAAAATATTAATGCTAACAAAAAAATTAACAGTTTAATATCAAAAACAATTGCTGATAATAAAATTGATCAAGCTACTGATTTAAATATAATCTCTCATGGAGGGGCTGACGAAGAGACAATTAAAAAACTTACACCAAAAGAAAAGAAAGAATTATTAGAACAACAATTAGATTCATACTATGGTCAAAATGCAAAAAAAATGGGATTGGAAGATGATTTAAAAGGTATGAATCTAATTATGCTTGGGCTTCGTATTGCAGCAGGTGAAAGTCCAAATGCAATGACAAATATAGCCAAAGGTGCGGTAACTACTATGGAAGACGTTGCTAAACAGAAAAAAGAAAAATTAGAGATATTACAAGACAGAGAAAATTTTATTGTTAAAACTCTTATTGGAAGAGATGATAAAGAGATAGATCAAAAAAACAGATTAGAAAGTAAAAAAATAGATCAAAAGCATGATGTAAGCATGTTTAAAATGCAAGACTCTGCAACTACAAAAAGAGATATTAGAAACATGAATTTTCAAAATTTGATAAATGATAAAAATAATCTTTTTAAGTTAGGTCTAAAAAATATAGATCTTAAAATGCATGGAGAAAAATTAAAAAACTCAATGAACATAGCTGTTATGGGTATAGAAACTCAAGAAAAAATAACTTTAGCTGGAATAAAAGCATCTCAAGATGCTTTAAAATTTAAGACAATTACTCAACAAGAACATGCAGAAAATATGTTTAAATTAAACAAAGAATTAGATTTAGAAAAAGCAATGATTGGTAACATGCCTAAAGGATATGCTTTGGGTCTAATGGAAGGTAAGAAAAAAGGTTTAACAGGAGAAAAATTAGCTGATTTTGCTGCGACACAAGGTAGTAAATTTGCTAAATCTAGAACTTTAACAGGATCTGAAACTTTAAAAGGAAGTTTATTCGGCATCGTTGAGGCTCAAGTAAAAGATGGTATAAGTATTGATGAGGCTTTAAAAAATACACTTAAAAACCCAGATTTTCAAAAGCTTCATCAAACTGAGTTAACTAACTTAGGTTTATTTAATCAACCATCCGCACCAACATTGAAAAGTTTAGGTTTACCAGAAATGCCAGAAAAAACTGTTTTAGGCCAGGATGGAAAACCCTACACAGGAAGTGGTCCTAAGTTTATTGTAGGTCCAGGTGGAACAATACAGAAAGGATAACTCTGTGGCAGAAATTAATCTATCTGAGTTTTTTCCTTCTGATGAAAATCAAACAACAAACGAAACAGAAGAAAAAACAATTAATCTATCTGAGTTTTTTCCTTCCGATGAAAATAAAGAAATAAAATCAGAAGAAAAAGAAATAGGCTTTTTTGACGAGGGTAGTGTAATTAAAGAAACCGGAGAAGGAATAGTCTCTGGTCTTATCGCTATTCCTCAAGGTATTGCAGAACTAGGTGCAAGTCTTATAGATTTAGGAGCGGATACAGATTACTCAAGTGAAGTAACTGATATGGCTAATGATCTTAGAAACACTTTAGGTGTAGATCCAGAAGGTTATGCAGGGAAGATAGCTGAAGTAGTAACACAATTTGTAGTTCCGGGTCTTGGTGCTGCTGGTGCTGTTAGTAAGTTTTCTAAATTAGGTAAATTAGCCAAATCTAGACAAGTGTCAAAGGCAGATGATTTTGTAGGACCCAGTTTACAAGCAGCAACTAAAACTCAACGTGGGGCATTGGTCGCACAACAAGCTGCCGCTGCAGGATTGACTGATGCCGCAGTTGCTACAGATGGTATTACAACTATAGGTGATTTTTTTGAAGGTGGTCCAACCTCCACTGATCAGGAAGTTGGTTTGAAGGGACGAGAAGAAGCTTGGCGAAGAATTACGAATAAATTAAAAATAGGTTTGGAATCCACTGCCGTTGCTGGTGCTGTACCTTACGCTTTAACAGGTATTGGTAAAGTTGCTGGAGCTACTAAAGATGTTGCTGCTCCTGTAGTTGGAGCCGTTAGTGATGCTACAGGAGTTACTAGTGCTTTGTCTGCTGGGGCAAGAGGTATTCAAAATATTGCTGCTCCTATCGGTAAATTTTTAGATGACATTGAAGCTAAACGTGCCTTTGGTGAAGAACAAAATTTTTCTTTGAATGTATTAGCTGATATAAATGCTGTTTTTAGATATAGAGGTTATTTACCAGAGCAGATAGCAGGAGAACGTGCTGGTATTCTTGGTAAGGTTGGTGCTGAAACAAGAAAAGCTATGGTGACTGTAAAAAGTTTAGAAAGAAACCTTGATAAAGCTTTAAAAAAATACGAACCAATCGTAGGTAGAGATACGACATTATCCAGAAAAGAAGTTTTTAATTCTATAGAAGATTTTTTAACGTCTCAAGCACCTAAACTTAAAACAAAAGCAGGAAAACTTACTGCTGAAAGTAAAAGACTTAGACAAAAGAAACTTGATCTTTATAAAAGTATTCCAAAAAACATGCGTCAAGATGTGAAAAACATGAGAACTCAAATTGATCGTTTGAGTAAACAAGTTCTAGACACAGACGCTATTAAGCAAATTGAAAAGATGGATGCCATAACAGTAGGGCCATATAAAGGTATGACAGGTGTTCAAGCAGCAAATGATATTAGACAAACAATAACTAAAAACTTAAATAGTTATATGAGAAGAAGATATGCAGCTTTTGAAAAAGGAAAATGGACTCCAGACGATGCAACAAAAGCAGTTGCTGTTCAAGGTTTTAAATCTAACAGAAACAGACTTGCACAAGAAATGCAACAAATAGCAAAAACAGATAATATTGATGTATCCACTTTAGGAGTAAATGCTGAAGGTAAACTAGATGATGCACTAATAGCTCAAAACAACCTTAGTTTAGACGATCTGGCTAATCGTGCTGTCGATAGTTTCTTAAATAGATATCAAGTTGGAAGTGTAAACAAGGGTTCTGTTAAAGGTATGACAAAATCGGTTGCTGTTAATCAATTACAAAAAGGATTATTTGATAAAAGAGCACAGTTGTTAGATTTTGAAAGAAGGTTATTAGGAGAAATAAAAGACCCTAAAGAATCTTTTCTTGGAACAATAACAGATTTAGCACAATTTAAGGCTACTGATAATTATTTTAAAAGAATAAAAAGTTTTGCAGACAATAATCCAGAAGGTATTGGAAGTATGTTTTTGTCTCCGGAAAGAGCTTCTGCAAAATATACTCCAGAAATTTTAAAAAGAGACTTTATGGAGTTAAGAGGTAAAGCTTCTAAAAATGATCCTATAACTAGTTATGGTTCTTTAGAAGGATATTATGTACCTAATAAAGTAGGACAGAATTTACAAAGAACTATTCTTGGAGATGCAGATGTTATAACGAACTCTGTTAGAGCAGCGTATTCTGGTTTTCTAAAAGCTAAAGGTTATACACAATATGGTAAGACAGTTCTATCTCCAATTACTCAAATAAGAAACTTTACAACAGCTTCTTTATTTGCAGCAGCTCAAGGTAATGTAGGTCGTGGAGCTAATCTTATGGAATCTATGAGAATAGGTTTTGCTGATTTAAAAGATCTTACGCCAGATCAAGCAATAAAAGAACTACAAGAATACGACAGACTTGGTATATTAGGAAATCAAGCAGAAGTACAAGAGATTAAAAAACTAATTGACGAGGGATTTGGTTTTAAATCAGATTCAATTAATGGTATTCAAGTTGGTAGACAATTTGGAAGCCGTTTAACAGATAATACCTTTGGAGCATTTCTTGGTAAAGGTGCTAAAAAGTTTGAAACCGCATATCAAGCCAGTGATAACGTATGGAAAATATATAACTATAAGTTTGAAAGATCAAAATTAGTTAATGCTTTAAGAGGAATGGATAATGCGGCTAAATTAAAATATCTAGAACGAAACATTCCAGAAGGAAATAAAATAGCAGGAGCTAACGTAACTAGTGTGAAATCTGGTGAGGTCATGGATAAGTATATAAACAGACTTATCAATGAAGAATCAGCAGATATAGTAAAAAACACAGTGCCTAATTATAATCTAGCACCAGAAGCTATTCAGTTTTTAAGAAGAAGTCCTGTAGGTAACTTTATTGCTTTTCCATACGAAATATTAAGAACAGGTGGAAATACTATTCAAAAAGGTATTGATGAACTAGCTAGTGACATTCCAGAAATACAGAAAATAGGATTAAGGCGATTAAGTGGAGCTGCTTTAACTTTTGGAATTATACCAGCGTCCATTTCAGAGTTTGCATATCAAACAAGTGGCGTAAGTGAAGAGCAAATGGATGCTTACAAACGATCAATGGCACCACCTTGGGAAAAGAATGCTAGACTGATTCCTCTTGGAAGAGATGAAAAAGGCAATATACAGTATGTAAATTATAGTTATTCTAATCCTTATGATCTTCTAGAAAAAATAGCTACATCAGCTATCAATCAATATGAAACAAGTCAACTTCAAGGTAAAAGTGCTCCAGTTTCTGTAATGAATGCGTTTAATGAATCAATGTCAGAAATAATTAAACCTTTTACAGAAGAATCTATAGCTCTTGGAAAAATACGAGATGTTATAGACCCGGAAACAGAAGTTCTTGGTTTAAGACAACTTGGTCAAATTGTCGGTGGTCGATCAGGAAGAACTATTGTTGGTGCAAAAGTTTACAATGAAGAAGATTCTGTTGGCGACAAAATGGCTAAAAGTTTTAAACACATGTTAGATGGGTTTATCCCTAGTGCTGTACCATTAAACGTAAGAGGTGGTGAGTTTGAGCCTAGTCGTTTTGCCAGAGGAGTGTTTGGTGGACATTTAGGTATAGATGAAAAAGACAGACAAGGTAGAATAAGAACTTTGCAGGAAGAATTATTTCGTGGTATTACAGGAATAACACCTAATACTGTAGATTCAGAAATGAGCTTAAAGTTTAAGGGATATGAGTTTAGTCAAGCACGGACAACTGCCGCAAACATTTTTAACACAGTAGCTAGAAGACAGAATGTAACAAGTGGTGATTTAATTGAAGCTTACACAAATGCTAATGAAGCTAGATTCAGAGTTTTCAATAGATTTAATCAAGTTGTAAATGATTTAAGATCAATTGGAAAATCAGATGTAGAAATAAGAAAAGTTCTAAAAAGAGCAGGTGTTTCAGATGTTGGCGACATCATAAGAGGCAGATTTAAACCTTTTGAAATGAGCACTGTTGTTAGAAAAGACATGCGTAGAAATGGAACTTATGGTATATATCCAAGAGCCGAAATAAATAAACTTAGAAATGACTTTAAAAAAAGAAAATACACTTCTACAATACAAGAAGAAGCTGAAGTTGAAGCACCAGTGGTCAGTGAGCCATCTGTCAAGATACCTTTTTCTAGGAAAGATCCAGTTCCTCAACCAAGAGCACAGAACTTAGTGTCGTCTGTTAGTCAGAACATTGCTAGTTCTCCATCGACCACTGACGTTTCTCTGTTAGGAAGTAACCCAATTGAAGCAATGAAAAACGCACAAATAGCACAGAGGAGAACTGTATGACCGTAAGGCTAACTAAAAACTTTACACTAAATGAGTTTACTAAATCACAGACAGCAGAAAGAAAAGGTATATCAAACAATCCAAATGAGATTCATGTAATAGCCATGGAAGAGTTATGTCATTGTGTACTGGAGCCAATCAGATCTGCTTTTGCCAAACCAATAATTGTAAACTCAGGATATCGAAGTGCTGCATTGTGTGAAGCCATTGGATCAAAATCAACATCACAGCATTGTAATGGAGAAGCAGTAGATATAGAAATACATGGTGTTAGTAATTATGACCTTGCAAAATACATAGAAAACAACCTAAACTTTGATCAGTTGATACTAGAATGTTGGGATGGTATAACACCTAATTCTGGTTGGGTTCATGTATCTTATGTTGGTGAAAACACAAACAGAAAAGATGTGTTAACATACACCAAAGCAGGTGGATATACGAAAGGAATAATATAATGGAAGATGGTCCTTTTAAACAATCTTTAGAACAAGATATGCATGGTGTTATTAGACAAGAATTAATAACATATAAAATAGAAGATGGAGTTCTGAAAAGACAAATAGTTACACGAGACTTTCAAGAGTCTGGGGACTATCATGATAGCTCCTTTTCGCTACCTTTGATGACAATGCACTGATGGCTTACAAAAGAAACTATCAACGAGAGTATGAGATTGAACCTAAATCTCGCAGGAAGAAACGTGCTAATAGAAACTTAGCTCGAAGAATCATGCTGCGTAAGGGTAAGGTCAAAAAAGGTGATGGTAAAGATGTTCATCATGTTGGTGGTAATGCTCTTAACAAAAAGAGTAAATTAAAAGTTATGGCTGCTTCCAAGAACAGGTCATATGCTAGAAATAAAAACGCTGGTAAAAAGAATCCTAAATCATAATGGCTACACTTATTTGCAATTTACCATCAGTGGATGTTTGGGTCAGACGAGAATATTTAAGAGATCATCAAGATGGACATGGAGAATTTGTAAAAGGTGTCTGGGTTACTGCAAAATCTATTCCTGGTAGAAGTTTTTACTTTGAAACTTACCTTCCTGATTATGGTGCTTTGTATGACAAACTACCTATTTCAGCATTCCTATCAAGCCCCGATACCCCGACCACAGATATGGATCTTTACAATCTTCAGTTTTGGAATTGTATGGATTATGGCGTGGTATCTATTTGTAAACAATTCATAGGATCAATGGACTTTGAAATACTAACAAGGGATCACGGTACAATGATGGGTCGATACATTTGTACTATAGATAACTATCATCAAGATCCAAACGTAGTCGATTACTCTACTAGTGAAACACCAGCAGAACATAAATCATTTAATTTGCTTGAATTAAAAAATGGACAGTTCTGCCTGTATCCAAATAACAGAATGAGAGTTTACGATAATTCTTTAACTCCAGACAAGCCATTGCAACCAGACTTCAAAGTGAGTACAGTAGAGTACCAAGTTGAGAATGGTCAAAAGTTTAGGCTTGGTGATACGGATGAATACTTTTGGAAAACCAAAGATGAATGATAGAGTTTGCTTTAGTCTATATGATAGGCACGATAATAATTAACCAAGACCAAACATTTCCCAATGTTAATGACTGTCTGTATTTTGCCAGACGATTAAATGAACAACCAGAGATTCCATACCCAGATGCCAAGTTCAGAAAGATCACAGCCTATTGTAAGCCCGTGCCAAAACGTCTGCAAAATAGAAAATAATATTTGTATTGGGTGTTTTAGAACTCTTGACGAAATATCGGTGTGGTCAAAGCTATCTGACCTAAAACGTAACGAAATCATGGAATCTGTGAAAAAACGAGGCTCTCAGATGCCTCAGAATCGTTGAAACAAAATGCTGTGGTATGATTACTACCTAGAATATCCTTCTTTTTTCTACATTTAAATTAAATACCCTAGCGTGAATTCACGCTATTTTAGCAATAATATCTTTCATGTTTACCTAGTTTTTTATTATTAAGAACGAATGTATAACTAATAATAGAAAAGGAGTAACAAATGTTATCAAAATGGTTTTACAAATTTAAAATAGGAAGAACAATTACAGCTTTACATAGTTTGGATGATGCCACACTAAAGGACATAGGAATACATAGATCAAATATTAGATCTCATGCTTACGAAGTTTTTGAAAACGAAAAGCCAGAAGAAGATCCGTTGACAGAATTACATAATTTATATGTAAGATCTACTTACTAACCGACTTCGCCCCAATTGTCGCCAAGTTCTGCGTCAACTTCAAAAGGTACGTTTAGACCAGAGACACAGTTGGACATGATATCAACGATCTTGTCTACCTGTTCTTGACTTTCAATGTTGAAACATAATTCATCGTGCACTGTCAATGTAGGTGTAAGACCTGCTGCATGACAATCGACCATTGCCTTTTTAGTTTGATCAGCACTAGACCCTTGAATCAATCTATTCAAAGCTTTGTATGTAAAAGCTCTTTTTATATTTGTGTATTGCTTTATAGCTTCATCCATTGGTAATGCTTTTTTGTAACCAAATCCTTTAGGCTCCCACATATCAAACCTACATTTTCTTCCAAGCTGAGTTCTTATCGCTCCTTTGTTTGATGCATGAGTAGAAACCCTACTAGCCAAGTCTCTAACAAAAGGAACTTTCTCATTATATTTTTGTAACAAGGCTACCGCCTCATCTTCTGTTATAGATAATGTATCAGCAAGTTTCTTTTTACCCATACCATACATAATTCCAAGGTTAACTGTCTTAGCTTCTTTCCTGTTTATGTTTGCCATGTCAGCTACCATTTGATGGAAGTCTGCTTTACCTTCTTTATACATCTCTACAACATCGTCAATTAACGGGTGTCGTAGATCCCCTGTTGAATTAGCACAGTAATGAGCCAACCATCTAGGTTCTTGTGAAGCATAGTCAAACGACCCCCATTTGGTTCCTTCCTCTGGAATAAACAATCCCCGGATTGCTTTTTTAATATCAGGGTCTCTTGCAGGAATTTGTTGTAAATTCGGATTGCTAGAACTAAAACGACCTGTTACAGTACCCCCATCGTCAGTTCTCAAAGGATGAAAGTCACAATGAATTCTACCATTATGAGCATGATTAAGAATAGTCTCAACAAATGTCGTATTTGCTTTATTAAGTTCTCGTATCTTGGCAATCTTATTCGCAATGGGATGAGGATGATTCGTCAAAAATTGTTTTGTGAACATGGGAGACCCAGACTTTTCTGTGCGAGAATACTGCAACCCAAGAAAGTCAAAGGTCTTTGCTATAGATGTGGCGACCCAAGGTTCAATCATAACCCCGGTATCTTTGGATATCTCTTGAAGTAATTTCTTTTCTTCTTTAGCCATAATTTTTTTAACTTGTTCGGCTTTGTCAACATCAACTCTTACCCCTCTTGTTTTCATTTCAAAAACAACAGGAAGCAGATTAGACTCTAATTCAAAAATAGATGTACATTCTTCTTTTTCTAATTTAATACTCAAGTGGTCATACAAACGTAATGTCACGGCTGCATCTTGTTCTGCATAAGCACCAACATATCGTGAAGGTAGCTTGTACATCTCTGATTTAGGATCAACACCAAACTCAGCTGCAGCAGCTCTCAGTATTTTTTCACTTTTAGATTCATTTAAATAATCTTTTGCTAAAGAATTTAAGTTATAAAATCGCCTGTTCTCATCAACTAAAGGAGCAGCAATCATGGTATCTATTATCTTACCTTGTACTTCAATACCTTCTGCTCTTAACCAACCAAGATCATACATAGCATTATGAAATACTTTCGGTATGTCTGGTGTAGCCATTTGTTTCTTTAACCAATTGAAAACAATACGTTTATCCATGTTCCCTGCCGCATGACGAATAGGATAGTATCCATGAAACTCTCCTGCAGCAACAGCTATGCCAATTATATGACCGTCATTTCTACACCAACCAGGTCCAAGCTTAATTAGATTCGGATCTTTTGTTTCTAAGTCAACAGCAATTCGTGTAGCTTTTGTAAGATCAGGAAATGTATTAGGGGGCGACCAATCTGAATCTGACTTACCCCAAGCTATGTCTCCAATGTCTTGTTCCAATAAATGATATTGGTGCTTATCAATTTTCGTCATTAACTATTTCTCCACCTAGTGCAGCGTACCCAATAATATCTGTCCAAGAATCGTCCTTTGAAATATCCTCGGCAAGTCTAGCAACTTTAACACCGATCATACAAGCAACAACTTCTTCTGGAGTTATAGGTTCATTTAGTTTCTTCTCTAATAGAATACTCCAAATGTCTGCTATTCGCTTATGATTCTTTCTAGCTGGACCATACTCCTTCGCCCTCTGACCATTGATGAGTCCTTCAGCTTCTTTTAAAAAAAATTCTCTGTCTTTAGATTTTGTAGCCACTTTTATTCCCTCTTTCGATTACATGTAGTTGTTTTCTAGCACGAGTTGCCCCTACATAGAACACTCTATGTTCGCTATCTTCATCCCCTTTTTCTTGAATTATTTTTGGTGTCTCTAGTAATAAGGCTACGTTATCCGCCTCGCCACCTTTTGATCTGTGAATGGTCGATATCCGAATCCTCGGAGTCCCTACCAGAATGGATTCTCCTCTCCTCAGAGCCGATGTTATATAAATCCTCTGTTGCTCCGTCACATTCAGAACATCCCACCAACTCATACTCTTGTTTAGATTCAACTTTAAATCTAAATTTCTCTCTAACAAATCGTCTAGTGTGTACCTTCGTGTGGAATCCAAAAGTTCTATTTGTTTCTTGCCACCATGACCAATGATGTCTTTTGCCGTTTTCTTTGAGAAAGCCACTAATTCTTGAACACTCACAGATTTGTTTTTGCATAATTTTACCCATACCTCGATGCTGTTGATGATGTCTTGTGAAACAGACCAACCAGATCCTTCCCGCCAGAATATGAAACCTTGTCTTTTAAGGTCTTCTGAAACTTCTGAAAGTATTCTGTTCGTTCGAGCAAGGACGTACCACTCTCCGGTTGTAAAGTCTAAGTCCATTATATCATAATGAAACCTTAAAACACCTTCTTCTTCACGAGGTTGCCAATCTTTTTTTTGTCTGATACCAACATTAGAAATTATCTGACTAGCAAAGTTATGAACTAACTTAGGAACTCTGTAAGATTTATCTAAAATAATTTTATTTTCGCAAGAGTATAAAAAGTCTCTTACATCGGCACCTGCCCAATTAAATATACATTGATCATCGTCCCCTGCATAATAAGCTTTCTTTGAGTTGGGTAACAAACATTCCTTAATCATTCTCCATTGTATGGGAGATAGATCCTGTGCTTCATCGACAATTAACAAATCTAGGTCTGGTCCTGTGCCCATCTCCAAAAACTTTAAAAGCATGTCTGTAAAATCTATCTTACCTTTTTTACTTTTAAAGTCTCCATAAGCTTTTTCAACGACAGTAACATAATCTCTGTGTAAAGTTGTATCATTGAATTCATCAAACTCTTTTAATAATTCTGTCCCTTTTAATTTAGATAAATGCATAACATGGAAATATCTATCTCCATCACTTGTGCCGGGTGTAAACAAATCGCCTTCTTCTATATTTATTTTTTCTTGTTTGTTAAATTTAACACCTAACTTTAAGGCTAAGAATCTCATATCAGCAGGTTTAATTAAGTCCTCTGATTTCATACCTGTCCAGCGAAAAGCTAAAGAATGAAGAGTTCTAAAATGCGGGAAGTGTTTTGAATCTAAGTTGAATTTAATACAGGCTCTGTCAATAGCCTCTTGAGCAGCTTTTCTTGTAAAAGATAAGAAAGCTATTCTCT
>Ga0209535_1000486_pt1 | contig 28373 bp, 44 predicted proteins | sample LinPmetageLP28_FD_184041 | JGI IMG/M metagenome (GOLD analysis project Ga0209535, IMG submission 184041) | Marine viral communities from the Pacific Ocean - LP-28 (SPAdes) (version 2) | ecosystem: Environmental > Aquatic > Marine > Oceanic | place: Pacific Ocean | collected 2009-08-22
AGAACCATTCCAAGAAAGATTTGATAATTTACTTTGTGGTTACGTTTTTCAGATTGGGATCCTAGTACAAAATGACTTCCAAACTTGTACAATACCAGTAACTCAAGCAGGAGCAGGATATTAGATGTTTAAATTTAGAATATGGAAAATAGAAATACAACTTATACCACCAAAAATAACAATAAAAATATAAAATAAAAATGGCAGACTTAACCGCAACAATAACAGAAGCAGTAGTATTGAATGGAAGCCTTAGAGGTTCTAGTAACTCAATAACAACAGCTAACATAGTAGATGTATATGAAAGAATAGTAACTTGTACACAAGCACAAGATACAATAATAGCAGTTTTTGATACAGCACCATATAGCAGTCCTGGAGCTATTGATAGAGATAATGCTAAATATATTAGAGTAACTAATTTAGACACTACTAATGAAATTGAATTAGCAGTAGTAGGTGTTGCAACTTCTTACATAGTAAGACTTAGAGCAGGAGCTTCACATATTCTTTTTAATGGTGATGATATTATCAAAGGTGCAGGAAGTACAACTATTGTATTTGGAGTTACTGATGAATTAGCAAACCTTGAAGCACGACCAATAGGTGCAAATGATATTCAACTTGAATTATTTGTAGGGCTTGTATAATGAAAACAGATAATATAGAAAGATACTTGGAAAGTTTTGGTAGAAATGTTGTTAAAGATTCTGAAAATCTTTTACACTCAAAAAAGGGTAGTACAGCTTTAGGGAAATCAATAAGATTTAAAGTTGAAACTACACCAACAGGCTTTAGTACTAAATTCTATATGGATGATTATGGAACTTTCTTAGACAAAGGAGTTTCAGGGAATAAAAAGAAACAATCTTTTCAAAACTATAAATTTAAAAATATGTCAAGCCCTTATAGTTATAAAAGTAAAGGGCCTCCTATTGATATACTTTCTAAATGGATTAAAAAGAAAGGAATTAAACCTAAAGGAACTGGAAGAGGAAGGTCAAAAAATACAGGGCAATACATATCAGGATTAGCTTATTTAATAAGTAAGAAAATTAAAAGAGATGGAATTAAAAGTCTGAGTTTCTTTCAAAAACCTTTTGGCTTATGGTATGATAAACTTCAACACGATTTTTTAAAAATATTTAAACAAGATATACAGACTTACTTAACTACATTTTACAGACCATAAAAAATAAAAAAGAATGGCAATAGCAAATTGTATCATAGAACAACATCCAAACGAAACAAGAATGCCAGTTGGGCAGCCTGTAATTTTTGCAGTTTCAAATAATCAAATAGTAGCAAATGAAACAAAAGTAAAATTTATAGCAAATGTCTATATAAGCAATAAGGATCAACCTGTAATGAGTAGTAATGATGATATTGTTGGTAGTTTTAAAACAACACCAAATAATGCAGGGGTTGGAATATTTGACTTTAGTTCTGTAATTGAAAATTATTTAAAAGCTGATAATTTAGCAAGAATAGGAAGTCAATATAAAGAAACAGATACAGGCACACCAACTAACCATCCTATTCATTTAATTGATAAATTTTCTGGTAACAATAATGCAATAAGATATTTTGCAGTTCGCTTTAAATGTGAATTTTTAGGAGCTGATGCAAGCACGCCAAATTTAGTATCAACACCTTCAGGAACTTCAGTTGATACAGATGCGTATAAAATATTTAATGGTTATTTAAAGCATACTGATAAATTAGAGTTAGATGGTGTAAATTTTGGTTTTGATTTTTCACCATTTTATCTTAATAGTTCAAGTGTTAAATTCCTTACAAATGCGCCTGCTATACAATATGCAAATATTAATGATTATGGTACTTTTCCTGTATTCAATAGAGGTGGTGAATGGGAGATAGAAGTAAAATGCTTTGATTCTACAGGTTCACCTTTGCTAAATTTTGATGTACCTAGATCTGTTGCTAATGGTGCTATAGATTATAATAGTGAAATGGGTTTTGAAATACTTTACTTTGGATGCTTTCCTGCTAATTTACAGAATTGGAATAGTTCTTTTAGAGCCTTAGTAGCTGCAGGTACAATACAGGGTGGTTATATTACAGTTCAAGCTGAAGCTATTAATGTGCCTGGCTTTAGTGCTGGAGATCCTCTAACGCAGCTTTACACTATTAATGTAAATTGTGCTAATACTAAAAATTATGAGCCTATACGATTGTGTTGGCTTAATCAGTGGGGTGGATGGGATTACTATACCTTCATTCAGAAATCAAGCAGAATGATTTCTACTAAAGGAAGTACATATAATCAAATTTCAGGAACTTGGAACGAATCATCATATAGACTAAACGGTTTTAAAGGTGGTAAAAAAGCCTTTAGAGTTAATGCTACTGAAAAGATTACAATGAATACTGATTTTGTAAATGAATCAGAATCAGAATGGTTCGAAGAACTTATAAATAGCCCTGAAGTATATATGCTAAAAGGTTATGAAGATATAGTAGAAACTGAATCAGCTTTAATACAATATGTTACACCTGTAACACTTACTACTTCTAGTTATACAAGAAAGACTAAAGCTAATGATAAGTTAATGCAATACACATTTGAAGTAGAAAAGAGTAAAACATTAAGAACACAATCTATCTAATGTCAGTACAATTAATAGTATATCCTCAAAATTATGAAGGTGAAAGCAATCCTCTTCTAACCAGTCAACAAGAATTTATGGTTGATGGTATTAACTTTACTACTATAAATAGTGCTACTTCAACAGATGATACATCTTCTAATTTGGGATATCCTTATGAAGTATTAATATCTACACCACCAGTTGATGTTAATACTTGGTATCGATATAGATACTCATCTTCTGGTTCTTATCCAGTTCAACCTGTAGAAGTAAGTGATAATTTACAATTACATGTAGATACTACATCCTCTAATGTTTTAGGTAATGGAGTTTATCAGAGATTATCAAATTTAATAGTAGGGCAAGTATATACATTTACTATAGAACTGGTTACACCATCTCCTTTAGGTGTTATGATAAATGTAGGTATTTGGAACGCTATTCCAACTCCTATTGAAACTTACACTACAGATTTACTTCCTTTAAGCTCTACAGTTTCTGGTTCTTTTACAGCAACAGCAACTGATAATACTATTAATTTATTTTTATCAAATCCTATATCTTCTGCTATAACTTTAACAATAACAAGTATCTCAATACAAGGTCAAGGAATAACACCTACAGTTCAACATTTAGGTGAAGGGCAAGTAATATGCGACCTTTACGAAGATGAAGATATTCCTTTAACTCTAAGTATTGATAATTTTAAAAATGTAGCTGAGAAAGTACAATCATACTCAAAGGCTTTTAATCTTCCTGCAACAAAAAGAAACAATCTCATATTTGATAATATGTTCGAGATTACAAGAAGTTATAATGGTATTATATTTAATCCCTATATCAAAACACAATGTGTATTAAAACAAGATGGTTTTATATTGTTTCAAGGATATTTGAGAATGTTAGATGTAACTGATAAGGATGGTGAAATAAGCTACAATGTAAACCTTTATTCAGAAGTAGTTGCTTTAGCTGATACTTTAAAAGATAAAACATTTAATGATTTAGGTTTTTCAGAACTAGATCATGACTATAATAAATCAAATATTAAATATAGTTGGAATGATAGCCCTGATACTTCTATTACATATCTTAATCCAAGCACTTCAGGATATAGAAATGCTTATGAAACTGTGCGTTATCCTTTTGTAGATTGGAATCACCAATGGCTAAGATCTACTGGTAGCGTAGGTGTTGCAGGTTATCCTCAATTAGTAAACTTAGAACAAGCGTTTAGACCCTTTGTTCAAATAAAGTATTTAATAAATAGAATTTTTGAAGATACACCTTTTACATGGGAATCTAACTTTTTTAATACAGATAACTTTGCTAAATTATATATGGATTTTAATTTTGGAAATGATGGTATTCCTGTTAATTTTGATACAACTACAAAAGGTGAATTATCTTCCAATAAAACTTTAACTACTTCTTATGCTGTAGTAGATTTTGATGATAATAATTTTTCTACTGAAGCAGGATATAGTTCAGGGGTTTTTTCACCTGTAAATGATGGTACAGAATATGTAATAGATACACTATTGCAAGGTACTACAAATGGTCTTAATTCCTATAATGTAAGATGGAGATTATTTAGGGCTGCAACAGGATTAACAACTTCAATAGATCAAGCAAACCAAACTGTAAATGATGGTACTTATAATCCATTTGGATTTTGGTATTATGCTTCTGATTTTACCAAAACTTTAGATATAGGTGATACATTAAAACTTGAAATAAAAAAAGGTAGTGCGGGAGATATAGTTAGAGTAAGTCAATCAAATAACACAAGATGCATAGCAACTGTTTCAGGTAAAACTGCTTCTATTAATTCAATAGGGCAAACACCTAGAGGTAAACTGAAACAATGGGGTTTTCTAAAAGGGATCATGACAATGTTTAACTTAGTAAGCATTCCAGATGAAGATAATCCAAATAATATAATATTTGAGCCTTATGGAGATATATTCCACATTGATACAAATAGTAGTGATATGTCCGATTTATCTTTAGCTTCTAGAAGTATTCAGCATGACTGGACAGATTTATTAGATGTATCCGAGATGAAACTAACACCTTTAACAGATTTGAATAAAGATACTGTATTTAAATTTGTAGAAGATGATGATGACTATCCTTTTGCAGCTTATAAAAGTGCAGTACAAGGACATTTATATGGAAGTTATTTACATACTGCTTTAACTCAAGCAGGTGGTATTTCTTCAGTATTACAAGGAACTAAAGAAATTGAAGCTGATCCTTTTGCAGCAACAGTATGTGATTCCTTGATGGGCGTATGGAATGATTTTGTAGTTCCAAAAATTTATGCTATGAGTGAAGATGAAACTGAAGGCTTTGACAATAGCCCTAGAATTATGTTTAATAACGGAATAAAAGATACTGGAATTTCTTATTACATTCCTGCACAAAATGGTTTAAATAGCGAGAATCAAGAAAACTTTTTACAATTTACTCATTTAACAGATATACCTACTAGCACAAATACAAACGATTTTAATTTCGGAGAATGTCAATTATTAAATGGAGTAGGTGATTCTACTCCAAACAATCTTTATAATTTATATTGGGCACCTTATTATCAAGAGCTTTATAATCCAAATACAAGAATTATGAGTATCAAAGTTAATTTAAGTCCTTCAATAATTAACACTTTCAAATTTAGTGATACTGTTATGATCAAGAATCGGGAATTTAGAGTGAATAAAATTGACTACAAGCCAAACGACTTAGCAACTGTTGAATTTATACTTATACCATAATGCCTGCAATACAATACATAAAAGGTTTTGATGTAAAACCTAAACGAACAACTTCTTTAGGATATGTAATTTTTACAGATGGAACTAATGAAATTACACCGAATCAATTGCAATGTGAAGCCTATGGATATACATATGATAAAGCTTCAAGAACTTGTAGTGCATATAGATACAGTACAAGCCTACAAAGAGTATTTACTAATTTAAGCAACTTTATAAAAGGACAACAAAACCAAACGCAAAGAAATACAACTAACTCTCTTATAATGGGTGAAAGTAATATGATAGCAGGTGATTCTAGAAATAATGTGATAGTAGGTAATAATAATGAAATTTCTAATGGTGTAAATAATGCTTCAGTATTTGGTAATTATGGTTTAGCTGAAAGAGATGGAGAAACTGTTATCGGTGGTGGGGGTTTTAGTGGTGCAGGTAAAGGTTATGCTCAAAGTTCTACAATAACACTAACAGGAACTACTACAAATGCTACACCTACTAGCCTTTTTGTAAATGGAGATGCAGCAACTACTATTATAGCTAGAGAATCTGGTGTAAATTATATTCAGGGCTTAGAAGCAAATATAATAGGCGTTAGAACTGGTGGTACAGCGGCAAGTGGTGCTGTAAATGATAGGATATTTTTAAGATTAACTGGAATAGTTTTTGAGAAAACACCTACACAATCAGTATCAACTTTAGCAAGTTCTGGTACAGTAACAGGATGGACTTCAGCAATTGGTTTTAGTGTAGATGATATGTTATTTCAAGTAACAGGAGCTGCAAATATGAATATAAGCTGGAGTTGTACATTAAATATTTATCAAATAATAACATAAAGATATGGCAAAAGAAGTATTAGAAATGGAGGTTAAGTCCAATATAAAATCAGTAACTAAAGAAACAGATGCACTTGGTAAAAGTATAGGTAAGGCTAGTAATGATACTAAAGATTTAGATAAAGGATTAGAAGCTACAGGAAAATCAGGAAGTAAAGGGTTTAAAGCAATAGGAACAGCAGTTAAAGGTTTTGGAACAGCGTTAAAAGCAGCAGGGATAGGCTTAATTGTAGCTTTATTTGTTACTCTTAAAGAAGCACTAGAAAGAAATCAAAAAGTAATGAATACTGTTAATACTATTATGAGTACAGTATCAACAACCTTTAATCAAGTTGCAGATGTTCTAACAGATGTTGTTAGTTGGGTAACACAATCAACAGATAGATTTGATGGACTTGGTAAAGTAATGGGTGGAATTGGTACTCTTATTCTTACACCATTTAAAAACACATTTTTACAAATTAAATTAGCAGTTTTAGGTGTACAACTTGCTTGGGAACAAAGTTTTTTTGGTGGTAAAGGTGAAGATTTAGCAAGAATAAATGAATTACAAACTAGCATAATAGAAACAGGAAGTGCTATAAAACAAGTTGGGGTTGATGCTTTAAATGCAGGTAAAGATATAATAACTAATTTTGGAGATGCTGTTGGTGAGATAGGAGCTATGGGAAAAATCGCTTTTGATGGAATTAGTGACATAAGTATAAAAGCAAATATAGAATTAGCAAAGGCTACAACTGCTGCTCAAAATAGCTCTAAATTAGCAGAAGCAGCAATACAAGGTTTAATTGAAAAGAATGACAAATTAGCCGAAACTCAAAGACAAATTAGAGATGATGAAACCAAAACTTTTGCTGAAAGAATAGAAGCTAATAACGAATTAAATAATATTTTAGATAAACAAGAACAAGAGATGCTAAAATTAGCAGATACTAGAGTTGCTTCAGCAGCACTAGAATTGTCTGCAAATAAAGAAAATGTAGATTTACAAGTTGCATATCAACAAACATTAAATGATAGAGCAGGAGTTGAAGCACAAATAGCAGGATTCAGAAGTGAGCAAATGACTAATGAAGTTTCTTTAGATAAAGAATTATTAGAAATAAAAAACCAGTTAAGAGTTGAAGCCTTAGAAGGAATGGCAAGGGAGTTAGAAGAATTAAAAATTGGGTATGATGCACAGGTTGAAATGGCAAGAAAATCAGGTGTTGATATAACTGAAATTACAGCACAATATGAAAAGGAGCAATCCAAAATAAAAATAGCAAATGCTAAGGCTACATCAGATAGTATTAAAACTATAGATGATAAATTAGCAGATACAAAAAAGAAAACGCTTGAGATGGGAGCAGCAGCAGCTATGAAAATTGCAGGAGAAGGTTCTGCTATAGGAAAGTCTGTAGCAGTAGCTATGGCTATTATGAATACAAAAGAAGCGGTTACTGCTGCTTTAGGTGCTAAACCTTACGGCCCTTGGAATATTGCTCAAGCAGTTGCTACTGGTATATTTGGAATGACACAAGTACAGGGAATATTATCTACACCAACTCCTGGTGGAGGTGGAGGTGGCTCAGCAGGAAGTATAGGTGCAGCTCCACAAACCCCTGCACCACAAATGACTTCAGGAGCTTTTGATTTGTCTGGTGGAGTAGCTCCAGATCCTGTCCAGGCTTTTGTAATTACAGATTCCATGACAAATTCTCAGAACCAGCTTGCTAACATAAGAAGAAGAGCAACAATCTAAAATCAAATATAACTAACAAAATTCTATTATATAATATGCCATGCGAAAAATGTGAAAACGGAAAAGTAAAATGGGGAAAGACTGGCTCTTGTAAGTACGATACAAAAGCAGATTGTGAATCAGATAATAAAGATTACTATAAAAAAAATACTATGAAACCAACACCACTAGGAAAAAAGTCGTATGAAGAATACGAGAAAGAATTAAAGGAATTTAATTTAAGTAAAGTTGAAAAAATTGAGTTGGGGTTAATTGATGACCTAGTTAAAAAAAGTAAAAAATCACTAGATACTTTTAGCGGTATTAACGCTTCAGCAAGAAAAGCAGGGCAAATAATAGACAAAGCAGAAACTGAAGCAAAAAAATTAAGTAAAGTTCTTAATCAATTAGAAGATGATTGGGATAAAGTTTTTAAACAAGCCAAAGAATTAGGAGTAACAATAGAAGGTAAAACTAGAGGTTTTGCAGTAGATGTTAGTGCTACAGCAAACACAGTTAGAAATGCAGCAAGTCAATTAGAAAAAGCGTCTTCTATTGTTTATGGTATTGAAGATTAATCTAAAAATCAAATATGAATACAACTAAAATAGTAGAATTAGTAATAGCAGATGATAGTCAAGAACTAGCTATTGACGCTATATCCCTCGTTCACAGCCCTGCAATAGAACAGGACTTTGTATTTTTTGGAAAAGAGAAAAACAACTTGACTTTTGCTAAGGTAGATGAAGAAAAGCGTATGTTAGTTTCTCCTGCTTTAATTCCTAATAAGCAAATCTTTAGATATGACCCTAATACTGATTCAGACTACTATGTTTATTTTAGTCCTGAAACAGTACGTAAGGCTTCTGAGTTATATTTAAAACATAACAACCACCACAAGGCTACTCACGAACATTCTGAGAGAGTTTCAGGAGTTTTAACTGTAGAGAGTTGGATTAAGGAAGGAGATAGCGACAAGTCAAAATTATACGGATTTGATTTACCGAATGGTACTTGGTTCGTAAAAATGAAAATAGAAAATGATGACCTGTGGCAAAAGATTAAAGCAGGAGAATTAAAAGGCTTATCAATAGAAGGTTACTTCACATCAAAATTTGAAAAAATGCAAAAGAAAGAACCAACAACAGAAGAAGTAAGAACTGCACTAAAAGAATTGTTAAGTGTTCAGAAGGTAGAGTTGGGAATGGTAGATGATTTAGTTAAGGACGCTAAAACTTTAAGTTCTAAATTTGAAAAAGCAGTAAAAAACAATATGGCTATTGCAAAGCTAGTTAATGAAAATTTTAAAGAAATGGGTAGTGTTGTAAAAGCAGCTAAAAAAGGATATGGGTTTGTTGCTACTATTGATAAGCAATTTAAAGAGTTAGGGGTAAAGCCAACAAAAGAATATAAAAAAGCAAGTCAAGAAATTTATGATATAGCTGAAGGTAGTGGAGAGCAAATGTTTAAAGACTTAGCAAAATTTAAAGGATTACTATAAAAATATAATATGAAACCAACAACAGAACAAATACTAAGTGCTTTAAATGAAATGATACAAAGCAAAACTGAACTTAAGTCTGAAAAGGTTGAGTTGGCTTTAATAGATGATATTGAAAAATTATTAGATAAAGGATTAGCAGAAAAAAGAAAAAGTGAAAAGATAATAAGAAAAGCTGCTGATGAATTAAGAGAAGGTAGTCAGTTTTTAGCAGATGCAGCAAGTAAAGCACAAAAAGCAGTAAAAGCAGCAAAAGAATTAGGTGCTAAAGAAGCAGTTACTCTTTTTACAGTTAGATTAAAAGAAGCACAAGATTTTCAAGATGATATGTTAAAAGCATCTAATAAAGTTTTAGCAGCAATAGATATACTATAAAATCTAAAAATCAAATAAATAAATAACTATTCTATTATATAATACAAACTTACTATAAATAAAAATTACTATGGATTTAAAAGAAAAAATATTAGTTGCTTTAGGACTTGATACTGAAGTTAAATTAGGTTGGCAAGGCAAATCAGAAGATGGTACAATTTTTGTATCTACTGCTGAAGAATTAGAAAGCGGTGTCGATATAAGCGTACTTACCGAAGATGGCACGACAATTTTATTGCCCGTAGGAACTTATAAGACTGATGATGGTGTTTCTTTCAGAGTAGAAGAAGAAGGTGTTGTTTCTGAAGTTATGGAAAGCGAAACAGAAGAAGAAGATACTACTGAAGAGGTTGAAGCTGCTGAAGAATTAGCTGAAGAAGCTGATGTAGCTGATTGGTCTGGAATGGAAAAAAGGATCGAGAATCTAGAAATAGCGGTTGCAAAATTAAAAGAAGGCAAAGTAGGTGGTGATGATGAGGTTGAAGAAATGACTGAAGAAGTTGTTGAACCACGTTCTACAAGCCCTAAAACTATTACAACAAAAGAAGTAGTAGAATTTTCAGTTGAAGATTTAAAAGCTGAAAACAAAAAATTAAAAGAAGAATTAGCTGCTAGTCCTGCTGAAACTCCTTTAAACACAAATAAATTTAGTTCTGAAAGTAATCAAGTTGCTTTATCTAAAAAAGAACTATCTAAAATGACTAGAAGAGAAAAATACTTATACAATTTATACAATAATTAAAAAAACAAAAAATTATGGCTTTAGCAGTAACTAGTAACTATGAAGGGAAGGCGGCAGGATTTTACATATCCCAAGCACTTCGTCAAGCAACTTCAATGGAGTACTTGACAATGATAGAAAATATAAAATTTAAAAGTAACATACAGAAAATGGATGCTGCTGCAATGGTGCAGGATGCTACGTGTAATGTAAACTTAGCAGGAACACTTACGATGACCGAGGCGGTTCTTACGCCAAAAAATCTAATGGTTCAGAGTGATTTATGCGCAAAAACTTTGCTTTCCAGTTGGGAAGCTTTACAGATGAGAGCAGGAGCAGGAGCACCACCACCAGCATCTTTTGATGACTATGTAATTTCTTACATTGGTGAAGTAATTGCAGACTCTACAGAAAATTCTATTTGGTTAGGAAATGACGCAACAGCAGGACAATTTACAGGATTCGTAACAGGAGGTGCGGTAGGTAGATTAGTTGCAGATGCTACAGTAGTTGATGTGGCTAATGTAGGTGGTGCAGGTACAGCTTTTGCAGCAGGTAACATTATTGAAAACTTACAAAATTGTACAGCAGCTATTCCTACAGCAGTTTATACAAAAGAAGATTTATACATATATATGAGTCCAAAGTCTTACAGACTATACATCTCAGCAATATCTACTTTAGGATATGTAAATGCTTACTCTATGAATGGAGATTATGATGCAGTATTTGAAGGAATCAAAATTGCAGTTTGTACAGGAATGTCAAATGATGTTTTAGTAGCAGCAGAAAAGTCTAATTTATTTTTTGGTACGGATCTTTTATCGGACAGCGTAACTTTAAATTTGCTTGATTTATCACAAATCGATGGAAGCTCAAATATTCGTTTATTGGCTCGTTACTCAGGTGGAACACAAGTTGGTATTGGTGCTGATTGCGTACTTGTATCATAATAATTTATTAATAGAAGCAGGGGTGTAAAAACCCTTGCTACTTTAACTTTTAAAACATAAAAAAACATGGCGTGTGGACTATTAAGCAGGGGACGTGGACTCGATTGTAATCGAATCTCTGGTGGTGTAAAAAAAATATTTTTCTCAGTATATGATGCAGATGTATCTTATACTTATGATGCAACACATCCTTTAGAAATTGATGCTATCGATTGGGATGGTAGTACGATTTATGAATATGTTATGCCTCTTGGAGTAGCTAGTGTTACTGACACTATTGTAGGTAGCCGTGAAAACGGAACTATTTACTACACTCCAACAGTAAATATTATACTTAACAGACTTTCCAAAGAGGATCAAAACGAAATAAAATTATTAGGAGCAACTAAAGTAAGAATTTTTGCTCAATTAAACGAACAACTTACAAACGGACATGATGTATTTATTGCATTAGGGATGTCAAATGGAATGGAACTTAATGCAGGTACTATGGATAGCGGTGCTGCATTCGGAGATAGGAATGGATACACATTGACCTTTGATGGCATGGAGTCAATTCCTTTTGCAATGTTAGAAGATTACACGACAACTCCTTGGGATCAGGCAGGGTTTATTAATGAATCTGGGACTTTCCCAACAACTTCATAATTTAATTAGTAGTTTTTATATATTCTTGATTAGAGGGCTATTTGCCCTCTTTTCTTTTACAACCCAAACAAAAAAGAACTTTTTCTATTATATAGTAGAATGATACAAGCAATAACAGAATCTACATTTTATGCATACATATCTACAGAAGATAATCGTATTGATACTGCCGTGCCTACAGCTCAGATTAGACACTTAGTAAAGTTTATAAATGATATGGATGGCTCTATTCAGTATGCTTATGGCGCAACAGAAACAATAAACAATAGATATACAAAACTTACTTTTAACTATGTAGCTGCTCCAGCAGTTCCAGATTTATGGCTAGGGCAAACAAGGTTAATTCCTTCAGGTTATTATAAGTATGAAGTTTACGAGGTTAGTTGGCAAGCAGCACCAGTCACAGTAGCAGAATTTTTAGCTCCTGCAACAGAAACTGATGTATTGCCTGTAGCACCTTTAATTGGTGTAGTTAAAGGCTTAGTTACAAAAGGTAAATTAAATGTAACAGACAAAGCAGGAACGGCTCAAGTTCAATACACACAAAGACAATCACCAGAATCGACTAATTATATATATTACGGACAATAAATAAAAAACAATGGCAATAGAAAACGTACAACAATTATTAACAGAACAATTAGGAAAGCATAGATGTGATGTTATTACAACAACTGCAATGACTGGCAAAGATTATTATGCTATTCATTTTGTAACTGAAAGCGTTATAGCTTCAATAGCAGCTTCTAATATACAAACAGGCACAGGAAGTGCAGCAGCTTCACTACACACGACTATAGCGGCAGGAACTACTTTATTCCTTCAATGTACAGCGATTACTTTAACGAGTGGATTGGCTATCTGTTACTATGATCAAGTAATATAATGAAAATTTTAAAATTAGGACAAATGCTAGGGGGTTCTAATGCTCCAAGTGCAGCAGGTTTTGAGAATCTTTATTCTTTGCACTTTGATGGTAGTAACTATGTGCAATTTTCAGATAAAGATGTATTTACTATAAATGATTCAGGAGCGAATAGAGGTATGACTTGGAGTGCTTGGGTAAGACCTGATGCTTCTAATAAAGATATATTAACTAAATATGATGGGGGTGGTAAAGAATGGAAGTTAAGAGTAGGTAAAGGTTCTAGGCTTGAACTGCAAATATTTGGAAATGATTCTATTACTATTAGTCAACTTCTAGTAACAGATGTAGTTAATATTATAAATGGTGGTTGGCATCACGTTGCAGTAACCTATAATTTAGGTTCTACTTCTTCATCTTTTGTAGCTTTTGTTGATGGTGTTCAATATTCTCTTGCTCTAGGTAATGCTACCTATAATTCAGCAGGAACTTGGAGTGCTTCTATTAATACTAATGCAAAAATGGTTTTAGCAAACTCTTCTTATGAAGGTAGAATAGATGAAGTAGCTATATTTGATGATGCCTTGCACGGATCTGTAATTGCTTCTATTTATAATAGTGGAGTTCCTAATGATATTTCAGGACTTGATTACTTAATAGGATGGTGGCGAAATGGTGATCCAACAGGTACAGGAGCTTATCCTACTATTGTAGATCAAAGCACAAATAGTAACGATGGAACAATGACAGGAATGGCTTCAGGAGATATTGTAACTGATGTACCTTAAAAAAATAAAATATGAAAGATTCACTTATTAATATCAATCTTGAAACAAGTACCGCTCCAGTAGTAGCTGAAGTACGTGGTAAAGATTGGATAGAATACGGAGATGCTAATGGAGAATGGAGAAACTTATATCCACAATTTCTTATAGACTTATACTATTCAAGTAGTATAACGGCTGCCATTATAAACGCAACAGCAGAAATGATTTCTGGAAAAGATATTATTATTGAAGATGAAGAAGATAGAGATTTAGAAGCTAGAGTAAGACTTCAGCATTTTTTAGATAGAGCAAATTCAAATGAAACACTTCATGAAGTTTTAGTTAAGGCTTCTTTTGACTTTAAATTGCAAGGTGCTTTTGCTCTTAATATTGTATGGTCAAAAGATAGAACACAAATATCAGAAATTTACCATGTTGATGTTTCTAAAATTAGATGTGCAAAGCCTGATGAATTTGGAAAAACTAAAGGATTTTATGTGAGTTCTGATTGGAAAAATACGAGAACAAATAAACCTTATTATGTTCCTGCTTTTAATTCTAATGATAGAACTTCAGCAAATCAAATAATGTACTCAGGACTTTACAGTCCAAATATGAATAGCTATTATACTCCAGATTACGTGAGTTGTAATAACTGGGCTTTAATTGATTCAAGAGTTTCTGAATTTCATCTTAATAATATTAGTTCTGGTTTTTCAGGTAGCTTTATGGTCAATTTTTCAAATGGCATTCCAACTGCTGAAGAACGTAACCAGATAGAACAAAGTTTAGCTGCTAAATTCCAAGGGCAAGATAATGCTGGAAAGCTAATTTTAACCTTCTCAGACGATAAAACAAGAACACCAGAAATAACACCAATAAGTCCTTCAGATTTGGACAAACAATTTTTAGCACTCCAAGAATTACTCACTTCTAACATCTGTTCAGGACACAGAATTACGAGCAAAACTTTAATGGGATTGGATTCTGGTAATGGATTTTCAAGCAATGCTGACGAACTTAATTCTGCTGCTAATTTTTATCATAACACAGTAATTGTTGGATTCCAGAATCAAATATTGAAAGTGTTACACAAAATATTTAAAGTAAACAATATGGATATGCCTGTACAGTTTGTTCAGCTTAAACCTATCACTACTAAATTTACAAATCAAGATCTTGCAGGTGTTTTAACTTCTGATGAAATACGTGAAGAAATGGGCTACGAGCCTTTAGATGTAGATGTTGAAGTTAGAGAGGACTTTAGTAAAGTTGGTATGATAGATGGAAAACCTGTTTTTAGCACAATAGAAGAAGCTGAAGCTCATGCAAAGACTTTAGGGTGTGAAGGGTGGCATACGCATCAATACGAAGGTAGAGCTGCTTATATGGCTTGTAAAGACCATTCAGAAGCTACAGAGCTTTCTAGCTTTATAGAAAAATTTGGTGAAGACATAAACCAAGAATGGGAATTAGTAGAAGAAGAAGTAGTAGATGGCGAACACCAAGATTTTGATTTTGAAAAAACATTAAATGAAATAGCTAATGAAAAAACAGAGTTAGCTTCTATGCCTAAAGCAATACCTAGTAGAAAATCTGAACAAGATGGAATATCTAAAAAGACTTATGATTATTTTAGAGTAAGATATGTTTATTCAAAAGATAATTTCTTAACTAACAAATCAGGAACTAGCAGGAATTTTTGTAAGAAAATGGAGTCAGCTAAAAAAATGTACAGAAAAGAAGATATTGTAAGAACAAAAAGCAATAGTGTAAATCCGGGATTCGGACATAATGGCAAAGATTACAATTTATTTCTCTATAAAGGAGGACCTCAATGTTTCCATTTTTGGAGTAGAAGAATTTTTAAAACAGTAATTGGAGAATCTAGAACTACAAAGATAGAAGATGCTGATTTGATTGGATATACTAAGGCTAAGTCAGAAGGTTTTACTGCTAAAAAGAATGATAAATTAGTAGCAATACCACCAAGAAAAATGAAAAATAACGGATATTATAATTAATCATGTCATACGTACTATTTATATCAGAAAGCAAATTAAAAGATTCTACAGCTTTGAATCTCAATATCGACAATTCTATTTTACTCCCATTTGTACGTGAAGCACAAAAATTGAGAATTGAAACAGCACTTGGTACTGACTTAACCAATCATTTGAAAGATGAAATTATAGCAGGAACTTTAGCAGGAGCAGATAAGATTCTAGTTGATGATTATATTGGAGATTGTTTACCAGGATTCGCTGTGTATCAAGCTATCCCATATTTACGTTTTAAAATGGAAAATGGAAATATTTACTCCAAGACTTCTGAAACTGGAAATGCTTTATCTACAGAAGAAGCTCAACATTTACGAGAAGAAGTTTTAAATACAGCTTCGTACTATCGTGAAAGAATGATTGAATACATATGCAACAATACATCTTTATTTCCTGCTTACTCGACCAATACTGGTGCAGATGTTAGTGCTTCTTCTGAAAATTTCTATAACGGAATGAATCTTGATAGACCTATAGATGGAAATAGATATACTTTGAGAAACGTAATAGGCAATCTTAATTCATGAAAAAGCACTATAAAACAAAACCTAAGAATATAACTAAATTAAAATCCTACTTGGATAAAAAAACTATAAAAAATGACCGACCTAAAAGACACTCTACAAGTAGGGCTAGCTAATGGCGTAGGTATTGGATTCAGTATTATTGATTTCAATGAATACCTTACTCTAATTTCGCTAGTATTAGCGATAGGATTTACAATTTATAAGTTTATGAAATTCAACAAGGATGCCTAAGAAAAAAAAGCTAAATAGTTTAAACCCAATTTACAAACCAGAAGCCATAAAAGATGATAAAGTGCTTAGGAAGTTTATTAAAGAAGTTAGGGGTGTTAAAATATACGCAACCTATTCAATCTAATTTGGATTCTATCAATCTTCTTCTTATTCGAGATACATTTACAAAAGAATCAACCATTGGAGAGCTTTTCTTAAATGGCGAAAGGATGTGCGATACCTTAGAATTACCATGGAAAGATAATAATAGAAATATATCTTGTATTCCTGAAGGTGTTTACAAGGTCAGATTAAGACTACCAAGAGAATCAGCTACTAGAGATTACTTGCATCTTTTAATTCAAGATGTGCCAAACAGAAATTTTATACTTTTTCATCATGGAAATTATGCTAGAGATAGCAAAGGATGCGTATTGTTGGGTATGGGATCTAAACAAGACTTTGTTGGAAACTCTGTTTTAGCAATGGATTTACTTATCAAAGAAATCATAAATTTGGGTGGAACAAATATTAATTTAATAATCAAAAATAAATAATCATGAAAAATTTTTTATCAAAGTATTTAATCGGACAAATGTTTAAGTCTAAAAAGTTCTGGTATGCTGTAAGTTCTGTAGTAGTACCTGCGTTAGTTAAATTTTTAGGTGTAGATGTTGAAACTGCTAACAATCTATTTATAGCACTCCTTACTTTATGTGGCGCACAAGGACTTGCAGACGTTGCTAAAAAATAGTTTGGCACAAGAAGGAAAAAGACTAAGACTGTCCTCTGAAGAAGTTGAGATAATCAATGAGTTCAGAGGTCAGGACTTAGCAAACATTAATGGCAATACTGCTTTAGATATACACCTTAAAGAAAGAGGAATAGATAAAAGTGATATTGTAAGTGTTAAGCATTGGCAAAATATGTCTGGCGATTTACGATTCTCTATAGTTACGAAACAGCAATACGGAACGGATCAAAATGATTTGCTTGAAGATATTAAAAGTCTTATAGAAAAACATTCTCCAGAATATCCAAAAATTAAAAGAACTCAAGGTGAACATTTATTAGTAATAAACCCTGCTGACATTCATATAGGCAAACTTGCAGTAGCTTTAGAAACAGGTGATGAATATAATACTGAGATAGCCTACAATAGAGTTTTAGAGGGTGTTACAGGGCTTATAAGCAAAGCTCAAGGGTTTACTATAGATAAGGTATTATTTTGCGTAGGGAATGACATTTTACATATTGATAATGTTTACAATACAACTACAGCAGGAACTCCACAAGATGCTGATGGCAAATGGTGGCAACACTTTGAAGTTGCTTTAGAACTATATGTTAAATGTGTTGAAATTCTTAGACAGGTAGCACCTGTAGATATTGTACACTCTATGAGTAACCATGACTATCAGAGTGGATTCCATTTAGCACATTCATTGAAGGCTTGGTTTAGAAAAGCTGATGATGTTACATTTGATATATCAGTAGCACATAGAAAATATTATAAGTATGGCTTAAACCTTATAGGGCTTGAGCATGGTGATGGTGCTAAAATGGATAAGCTACCAATGTTAATGGCTAATGAAAAACCAAAAGAATGGTCTGAAACAAAATACAGATATTGGTATCTACACCATATACACCATAAAGTTAAATATAAATGGTTAGATGCAAAAGATTTTATAGGTGTAACTGTTGAATATATGCGTTCACCATCTGGAACTGATAGTTGGCATAATAGAAAAGGATTCACAGGAGTGCAAAAAGCAGTAGAAGGATTTATACATTCAAAAGAATCTGGACAAATAGCTAGGCTAGTACATTATTTTTAATGGATAAAAACCCAACAGTCAAAGTCTTTGTAATTTATATGCTTATTATCTTAGTAGTAATATTGCTTAATTTATAGCACCCTTTAGCCTTTTAAGGCACTTTCACATCTTTTTAATAGTAATATACTAGACAAGCTATAAAGTTTGTCCTAGATACAAATACATAAATTGTTAATAACTCTTATAATAACTTTGTTGAAAACTAATTTATATTTATATCTTTGCCATAAGTTTAATTAAAGAAATATATATGAAAACAAACTTTAAAATGTTAGAAGCTACAAATAAGCAAGAAGCTATTATATCAATTGTTGATGTACTTACTAACCGACCACTATGGATAAACAAATGCACAAGCGACTTATTTGCAGTTATGGACACGCTTTCAGTAAAAACTGCAGAAGTGCTACTTTATCAAATTAGATTTGAGCAAGTTAAGAATTTATTTATTGAATTAAAAAAAGAGTATTATAATTCAATTGACTGGGGTTCTAAATTTTAATAATATGAAAACTGAATTAAAATGTGAAGACTACTACTTTTATCCTAATGGAGAATATAAATCATTTTCTAAATGGGATAGTCAACTTTATTGTTTCGATAATGACTGCAATCAAATCAGTACAGCGGTTCGGATATTCGGTACTCAAAAACAAATAGATGCAGCCTTTCAAGATATATGCACTTTAACAAAGCAGAACCTTGATGAATGTTATACTTATGAAATTGAAAAAAAAGGTTCGTTTCATTACAATAAAGAACACAATAAAATAATTGCTAAAAAGCTTGAGCAATACAAAGAAGCATATAAAATAAATAAAAAAGCTTTAATCTTAAATTTGAAATAATGTTAAAAGTAAACAGATACACAAGAGCAAGTAAGTATGATGGGAAAGCAATATATTGTCCTAAATGTAATGCTTCTAATAAAGTATATCACTTTTGTTGGTCAGCAATTACTTGTGGGGGGTGCAAAGAAATGATAGATAAAACAGATTGGAATTTAAAAAAAACTAACTAACTATATAAAGTTAAAATAATTTTATATTTTTAACAAAACTATTAACTAAATTATTAAATATGAAAACAATTAACATTCACGGAAAACAGTATGTAGAAGTAAAAGAAAGGATTAAGCACTTCAGGGAGCATTTTAAAGATTGGTCTTTAACTTCAGATCTTTTAGAATTAACAGACGAAAGGTGTGTCATTAAAGCAACAATATCAAATGAGCAAGATAGAGTTCTTGCTTCAGGAATTGCTTATGAAACTAAAGGAAGTTCTTATATTAATAAGACATCTTTTGTTGAGAATTGCGAAACTTCAGCTTGGGGTAGAGCTTTAGGAAATCTAGGAATAGGAGTAGAAACTTCTATTGCAAGTGCTGAAGAAATACAATACGCTAAGGCACAAGATAAACCTAAAAAACTATCTAAAAGCAAATTAGATGATGGTCAGTTACAGGCTATGATAGTTGCTATTGGTGAAGGTAAACAAGAAACAGTAAAAGAAAGGCTGCCAAAATATAAGCTAACAAAGAAACAGCAGAAAACAATAGATGACCTTTTATCTGCTGATAAAAAAGAAGAAGAATTTAACGGAGTCTCAGGAATTATAGATGAATTAAATTCAATAGAAGTACCAACAGATTTTAAAAAGAGTAATAATTAAATAAATAAATAAAAATGAAAATTACAGGAAAATTAGTACAGAAATTAGAAAGAGAAACAGGAACAAGTAAATCTGGTAAATCTTGGGAGAAACAATCAATACTTGTAGAACAACTAGGAACTGACTACAACAAGGAAGTAGTTATAAGTTTCTTTGGTGATAAGATTAAAAACCTTAGAGATATTGAAGAAGGCTCAGATGTTAGTGTTTCAATCAACTTATCATCAAGAGAATTTAAAGGAAAATATTATCACAATATTCAGGGGTGGTTTGTTGCAAAGCTAGGTGAAGAAACAGTAGCACCTACTAATGATGATATGCCATTCTAATGACTACAGAAGATAATTTTATAAGTATTTGCAATCTTACTACAAGTGTATTGGGATTGCCTAAAGGTTCACTATCTACAAAAAGCAGAAAAACAGAGTTGCAAATACCTAGAATGGTAGCTAGTATGATAGGAAGAATAGAAGAGCATATTACACATACTGTTATAGCTAAAGTTCTTAATAGACATAGGGCTTCAATATACCATTATGCAAAATGTCATCAGAGCAATTATAGTTGGGAAAAATATCGAGATACTTTTAATAAAGTTTATATGGCATACAAACAAATTGAAGAAAGTAAAAAAATATTTTTTGACAAATATTATATGAAGAATTATTTGCTTAAAAATGGAGTAAAAGAAAATGCTAAGAATGAAGTAAACATTATGCTAAAGTCAGGTAGAATTGGTGTTATTATAAAAACTTCTTACATGGATTTCTCTAATCAATTAGAAAATATTAAGTTTGCACTACGAGATTATAAATATCAAATGGAAATTTTATGACAAAGCCAAGCTATTATGCTATTATTCCTGCTGAAGTAAGATATAACAAAAACTTAACACCTAATGCTAAACTTCTTTATGCAGAAATAACGGCACTATGTAATATGAATGGTAAATGTACAGCTTCTACTCAATACTTCTGTAGTCTATATGAAGTCAGTAGGTCTTCAGTTCAAAACTGGCTTAAATTATTAGAAGATAATAAGTTTATAATTAGAGATGTAAAATATAAACAAGGTAGTAGAGAAATTGAGTCAAGGCATATTAAATTAGTGGACAAACCTAAGCTAAAAATATCTACAGATAATACTAATACTAAAGTATATACTAATAATAATCTTACAGATAGTAATAGTAAGGCTCTCTTTAAAAAACCAACATTAGATGAAGTTAAAAATTATTGTATCTTACGAAAAAATAATATAGATGCAGAATCATTTATTAGTTTCTATGAATCTAAAGGTTGGATGATAGGGAAAAATAAAATGAAAAATTGGAAACAAGCAATTGTGACTTGGGAAAATAGAGAAAAGAAGAAACCAAAAATACAAACTATGAGTAAGATACATCAACATTTACAAAAGAATTTAAACGTAAAAGAAAAATTAAAACAACAATTTAAAAAATGAGACCTATAAAAACAATGTCAAAACAAGATCTGATATTATGCTCAGTAGATTTAGTAAGTAAAACTTATGTAGAATTAGGACAAAATAATGTAGAAGAAGAAACTATCGAGCAAATGTCAAAAAGTCTAGCTAGTGATTTATTTAGGATGTACAAAAATTTTTACTTTGAAGATGCAGAAAAAGCTTTTAATTTAGGAGTAAGAAGCCCTATGAAAAGTGATTTTGTACATTTAACTATACCTCTATATATAAAATGGCTAAGACAGCATATAGATTTAATTTGGGATGCAAGATCAAGAGTAGATAAAGGAGAAGATCCACGACAAGTGCCTAATTATAGACCAGAACCAAAACTATTAAAATGAAGATACTAACAGCAATTTGGTTATTAATAATAATAGCCTGTATTTTAGAAGGAATATTTTGTACTAAATTTGAAGAAGAATTATGAAACTATATAACCCAGATAAATGTAACTCCTTTGAAATGATGTTTGGATTTCTACAGCCTTCACCATATAAAATTTCAAATCGTTATATAGATAAAAGAACCAAAAAATACAATAATCAAAGAAAATATGAAAACAAGAGAAACGTCAATAGCGTGTTATAATAAAATTAAAGAAGATGGTTTATTATCTACAAGAAGATTAGAAGTATATGAAGCAATATTAAAAAATGCACCTTGCACAACTAATGAAGCATTAAAAGATGTTTATTCAGGTTCTCATGGTGTAGGGTCAAGGACAACTGAATTAAGAGATGTCGGAGTTATTTATGAAAAAGATGTAAGACCATGTAGAGTTACAGGAAGAAACGTAATAGAATGGGATTTAACAGATAAGTTACCTATAACTTTAAAAAATAATATTAAAACAAAAAAACAAAGAACTGATAATGCTTTAAATTCCTTGCGTGAATTATATAAAAATAAAAATACTTGTACTAATATTGATTGGCAAAGAGTAGCTGATTTGATTAAGAGTATATGAAGAAAACAATTAGTAAATTAAAAAAAGAATTAGATAAGTATTTTAGTCTTTTTATTAGACTTAGAGATTCTAATGAATTTGGAATGGTACAATGTTTCACTTCTGGCAGGGTTTACCATTATAAAAGCATCCATGCAGGGCATTTTATGTCAAGAAAAAGATTATCGACACGGTGGTGTGAATGGAATGTACAACCACAGTCAGCCGCAGATAATTTATTTGGTCAAGGGGAACAATATAAATTTGCTTTAAATTTAGATGCTAAATATGGTGAAGGTGTAGCTGAAGAATTACAAATAAAATCACGACAAACTTTAAAAATGACTAGAGTTGATTATGAAGATAAAATCAGTTATTACAAAGCCCTTGTTGAAAAGTTAAAAAAAGATAAAGGAATTGAGTAACCTTTTGTTATAGCTTTGCGTATGCAACAAACGATTTACGCAAATGAGAAACATAAACAAGCAATAGAAACTTATTTGTTAATGTGTAAAGAGTTTGCAAAAGAAACTAGCACAAAGGCAAGATACAATAATTATTTAGAAGTTATAAGCTTAATTTTGGACTATCATAATTCTTACGGATCAGGAAACAGAGAGAGTGGAAACTTCTTCGACTGGCTTATGATAATTCCTATTAATGTATCAGTAGCAACAAATGGTTACTTTGCAGCTTTAGAAACTAAAAGCAATGCAGCAATACTAAGAGCATATAAAGTAGTCTTGGATGAAATGCTACAAGAAACAGTAGATAAAATAGATTCTATAAGTCCAGATGATGACTGAGATATATTTAGAAATATCAAAACTATCTGATAAGTTTAGGACTATGGCTTATGGTCTTACAACTGATAAGAATAAAATAGATAATGCTGTTCAGGAATTGATGTTGTATTTTTTGCAACAAATGAATCAAAAAACATTAAAGAATATATACGAAAAAGATGGAATTGAAGGGATTACAAAGTATGGAGCAGTAGCTCTTAAAAGGTCTTTAACAAGTACAAGATCTAATTTTTATTATAAGTATGAAAAGTTTTATACACATATTGACAGCAATTGTTATAATAGTAGTTATACCGCTAGTAATGATACTATGGCATACAGCTATGATAATAATAAAAATATTGCTAACATTCCAAATCAAGAAGTAGATAATTACAAATGGACAAAGCTAGAAGAAATTGATAAGCAGCTTGATAAGTTAAATTGGTACGATAGGGAATTGTTTAAGTTATACTATTACAAATCGAATACATTAGATTCACTTGCTGCCAAGACTAAAATAAGTCGTAACAGCCTTTTCACAACAATAGACAAAGTCAGGGATATATTAAAAAACAAACTTAATGAATAAATTCTTTGTGCCAGATGAAGTGTATCAAGATAGAATTTCTATTTGCAAAAGTTGTGTTTATTATTTTAAGCCAACTGGCACTTGCAAAGATTGTGGATGTTTCATGAAATTGAAGGCACGTCTTGCACCTATGTCTTGTGGACAAAAGAAATGGCAAAAAACAACTGAGATAGAAACTCCAGATGATTTACCACAAGAAATGATAGATGAAGTTTTAGATATGTGGAAAGACTTAAAAACAGGAAAAGCAAAAGATCAAGCAGCTAAAAAACGAATGATAGAAACATATAATACAATATTCATGACTAATTATAGTGTAGGTACAAATTGCAGCTCTTGTTTATCTACTTGCTTTGATGGAATAAAAAAACTATATAAAAAATATGCAGAATAAAAGAACCTACAAAACAATAAAGTCTATACTAAGACACCATATAAAATGCAATGTTAGAAGTATTTGGACTTATGAGGATGATAATTTCACAAGCGTATATGAAAATTATAGTGGTGATTCAAGAATATATACACCACAACAAATGCTTAAATTTATAGATAAACTATGTTTGCAATCTTTATAGGAATAACAATATTTGCTTTAGTATTAACTATATGCTTAACAATAGTTGAAGATAAAAGGAAAAAATATGAAAATAAACAATTAAAAAATAACTTAAAAAAATTTGACAATGCCAATAGACTATAAAGAAACAACAGAACCAAGTTATTACTCGGGAACTAAATATGGATATTCAGCAAGAAAAGTAGTTGAAGATTTTGATCTTTCATATAATTTAGGAACTGCTGTAAGCTATATTTTAAGAAGTGGTAAAAAAGATGGAAACCCTGCTGAACAAGATATACAGAAAGCAATTAATCATTTACACTTTGAACTAGATAAACTATTTGAAAATAGTAAAATAAAAACTGGAGGTTTAGCACAATGACATTATACAAGTGTGAATGTGGCAAAGAGTCAAAAGAAATAAGCAAAGCTACTATAATTTATAATGAAGGTAAATGGGTAACTAAGGAAGCTTTATGTGGATGTGGCAAATATATGGATAGTAAACCTAAAGATGGGATGCCTAGCCTTAAGCGTACTGAACCTTCATTAAGTAAAAGACACGAAAAACTATGGGCAGGTGCAAAAGAAAAGCTAGTAGGTGAAAGAGGAATAAATGAATCTTTTGATTAGTGAATTTCGTAATTAATAATAATCAAGATAAACAAAGTCTTATAAATTATCTAAAGGAATTAAAAAGCAATTACATAGTTAGTGTAAAGAAACAAAGAAACAATAGAAGTAATATGCAAAACAATTACTATTGGGCTTGTATAGTACAACCATTAGGGGATTCACTTGGTTACTTTCCAGATGAAATGCATGATGCTTTAAAAGTAAAGTTCTCAAGTGAGTGGCAAAGCATAGAAGTAAACGATAAACAGATAGGACTGCAAACTGTAAATAGTACAGCTAGAATGAATACAAAAGAATTTGAAGTATATGCTGACCAAATTAGGATATGGGCTTTAACTGAACTAGGAATCAGGCTAATGCTTCCAAATGAATACGAATAATTTCTATTATATAATATGGAAACAGAACAAAAGAGGACACAGGAAGGAAAAAAGAAGCTACTAGCGGCACTAGAGATGTCATTAGGTATAGTAACAGAAGCTTGTGAAAAAGCAGACATTACAAGAAGCCGACACTATGCTTGGATGCAAAGTGATGAAGAGTATAAGAAAGCAGTAGATGATATTGATAGTAAGTTTATAGACTTTGCCGAAACAAGTCTAAAGAAACAAATCAAGGAGGGCAACACAACTGCAACTACTTTCTTTTTAAGAACAAGAGGAAGAAGAAGAGGTTATAATGAAAAGCAAGAAATAGATTTAACTTCAGGAGATGAAAGAATAAAAATAAATATCAATCTTGGAGATTAAGCCTGAATTTACTAAGACTCAAAAGGAATGTCTAAAATACTTATTTGATAATAAGACTAAAGAAGTATTATTTGGCGGTGCAGCAGGAGGTGGTAAATCTTGGGTGGGTGTAAGTTATTTAATCTTGATGGCTCTTCAATATCCTAAGACTAGATACTTAATGGGTCGTTCTAAATTAGATGCTTTAAAAAAGACTACATTAAATACTTTCTTTGAAGTATGTACAGCATGGAATTTAAAAGCTATTAAAGATTATACCTTTAATGGATCAAGCAATGTAATAACCTTTTACAATGGCTCTGAGATAATATTAAAAGACTTGTTCTTATATCCAAGTGATAGGAACTTTGATAGCTTAGGTTCCTTAGAAATAACATCAGCTTTTATAGATGAAGCAAATCAAATAACTGAAAAGGCAAAAAATGTAGTAGCTTCAAGGCTTAGATATAAGCTAGATGAAAATGATTTAATTCCTAAGATGCTAATGACGTGCAACCCTGCTAAGAACTGGGTTTACTCTGAATACTACAGACCTGCAAAAGATAACACTATAAAACCCTACAGAAAGTTTATACAATCTTTAGTGGGTGATAATACCTATATTTCAAAGCACTATGAAACTCAGTTGTTTCAATTAGATGAATTAAGTAAACAAAGACTTCTATTTGGAAATTGGGAATATGATGTAAGCAATGATAACTTAATTGAATATGATGCAATACTTAGCCTATTCAATCAACAAGGAATAGATGGTGATAAATACATAACTTGTGATGTGGCACGTTTTGGAGCTGATAAGACAGTTATAATGCTATGGCAAGGGCTACACCTTAGATATGTTAGAACGTTGCTTAAATCGGCTGTAAATGATGTTGTGGATGAGATTAAGAAGCTACAACAAGAGAACCAAGTAAACCTTACTAATATTATAGTTGATGAAGATGGTGTTGGTGGGGGTGTTAAAGATTATTTAAGGTGCAAAGGCTTTACTAATAATGCAAAGGCTTTAAAGAGTGAAAACTATCAAAACTTAAAAACCCAATGCTATTACAAATTAGCTGATCTAATTAATAAAGGTCAAATAGGTATAAGTTGCTCGGATGTTAATGTAAAGAATTACATAATAGAAGAGTGCGAACAAGTAAGAACAAAGGATGCTGACAAAGATAATAAGCTACAAATAATACAAAAGGAAACAGTCAAATCTATATTAGGTCGTTCACCTGATTACTCAGATGCTTTAGCAATGAGAATGTATTATGAAATAGATAACAATTTTGGGAAGTATTTTGTACACTAAACTAAAAACAACTAATTTCTATTATATAGTATGAAAGTCAAAGTAAAGAAGGATGGCAAGACTAAAGAATTTAAGCTAATAAGTAAATGGTCAGATGTTACGCTTGAAAAATGGCTTAAACTTATAGACTTTCAAGCAGGGAGCAAAACAAAAGAAGCAAAAGAAACAATAGCAGCTTTGTCAGATATACCTAAGCAATTAATAAAAGAGCTTAGTATAAAAGATGTAGCAGTTATAATGAGTAGGATAGCAGAGTTACAACAGCAACAAGATAGTTCTTTAAAAAAAACAGTAAAGATAAATGGTATTAAATATGGATTCCATCCAGACCTTGACTCAATAACTTTAGGCGAATATGCAGATATTGAAACTCTTATAAAGAATGGAATAGAAACTAATATGCCAGAAATGATGGCAATTTTATTTAGACCAATAATATTAGAAAAGAATGGAGTATATTCCATAGATGCTTATGATGGTGATATTAGGATGAGAACTGAAGAAATGAAACAAATGTCAGCAGAACAAGTTCAAGCTGCCCTTTTTTTTTTCTACAATTCAGGGAAAAAATTGTCAATGATTTTGCAATCATATTCGATGGATCTGCTAAAGGAAATGAATCAGCAATTGCCTCAGAATCCTTTGCCGAAAAGTGGAACTGGTTCGGAGTTTTCTATCGGCTCACAAATGGAGAAATTGTAAACTTGGAAAGAATAACAAAACTTAGCTTATTAGAATGTTTAACATGGCTAAGTTATGAAACAGATTTAAACTCACAAAATAAAGTAAAACATGGCAGTCAGCAATAAGACATATAACAACGTAATCAATACACTTTTAAGACTCGGTGAATATCACGAACAAATAAGCACAACATCTGTTGGCGACATTTGGGAAATTAATCTCGAAAAGATGCAAAAGATGCCTTTGCTTCATATTAATCCAACCTCAGTAGAAACAGGAGATTCTACTTTAACTTACAATTTCCAAATCTTTATTTGTGACTTAGTATCTGAAAAAGAAAATTGGACACAAAATAATGCAAATGCTAAATTTACAAAGCTAGTAAAGACATTAAGTAATGAACAAGATGTATTTAATGAAACACTACAAATTGCAACAGACTTTATAGGTATGTTAAGACATTCAGAAAGACAATCTTTAAGAGGTGTAAATGATATTAATGCACCTATCTACTTTACACAAGATCAGTTTACTTTAGAAC
>Ga0209535_1000487_pt1 | contig 28324 bp, 18 predicted proteins | sample LinPmetageLP28_FD_184041 | JGI IMG/M metagenome (GOLD analysis project Ga0209535, IMG submission 184041) | Marine viral communities from the Pacific Ocean - LP-28 (SPAdes) (version 2) | ecosystem: Environmental > Aquatic > Marine > Oceanic | place: Pacific Ocean | collected 2009-08-22
ACTCAGTACCTAAACGCCTTTTAATTTTTATTGCCTATTTACTTCGCCTTGTTATCGCCTTTTAAAAGTACCAAACTTTTTAGTACCTTTGTTTATTATATATCCCCTAAGTCAGTTTGTTTCAGACTATTTGTACATTTTTATCTATTATTGCAGTTATATCAACTTCTCTTAAACTCAGTATTGTTTCTTCATTATATTTAATTTCCATACCTGCTAAATCATGAAAGAGAACCTTTACACCTATTTTAAAATCTTTATCTTTTACTTCATTGCCTACACCAAGAATAGTTCCTGCATAAGGTGGCGCAAATTGTCCTTCTTTTTTTAATAAAATTATACTACCTTTGCTCTCTGGTTGAGGGTCTTGTTTTAAAAATATTCTATTTCCTATAGGTTTTATCATTTTTTTTTATTTTTTTTGTTAAAAGCTGAAACAAAGTTAACATGTTGCAATATAATTTTTAACTATTCAGAGTAAGAAAAGTATCTAGTTGTTAGCCTTTAAGGCTTTAAGTATAAAATATGCATCAACGATGTCATCAATGGGTTTAGGGATTTTAATGCTGAAGTCTTTTCCTTGGCACCATTTCCACAATTTTGTAGTTCTTAAGCTCTTATCATTAAGGACATCATCTTGAAATGCTTTAGCCATATAGTGTTTATTTGCATTTCCTTTCCCTGCTAACTTTTTTACATGAGATGGTTGAAAGACAGATAAATTTTCAATAGAGTACTTATCAATTAATTCCTTTCTTAAAAATGTGTTATATTGAATTATGTCTATAAATGAATTACCTTTGGAGCCATATGAAAATCCTTCTAAAGCAATAGAAACTTCATCACCTTCAAATAATGTAGAAAAAATATTAACCATAAGAGAACTTATACTTCCAGCATCTTGTAGTTTTTGTCTCTCTCTAGGTAAAAATTCTTTACTAGTTACATCTCTATTATAAGGAAATCCTAGTAAAGCTGAATCGTCCATTAATTCTTTATGTATACTAAATGCTTTAGGTATTTTTCTACCTTCTTCATCCCATATACGATTTCCGTAATTAAAAAAAGTTATAAAGTGATATTTGCCATCGGCTGTTTCAATACAGGCACCTGGGCTATTTAATGAAAAGTCAATTCCTATGTGAATCATTCTAATTATATTCTCTTGCCGATAACCGCACCTAGCGCAGCACCTACAAGACGTGAGGTTAATAAATCATAAAGAGCACCTTTAGTAACACCTAATACTTTAGCTACTGCTTTACCTATAGTCTTTCCTAATGCAAATCCAGTTAATCCACCAAATATACTTCCTAATAAACCTTCATTAATTATTTCTTCAACACATTCTTCTAAATTCTTACCGTCCTTTTGAGCTTCAAGAATTCTTTCTACTGCTAAATCAATAGCAGCATCCTGCTCTTCTGTTAGATCATGAGATTCATTTAATAAATCTTGTATGTTTAAAGCTTCTTCTTTATTCTCAGTTAAGTAATCATTAAAGGTTTTCATTAGTGTTCTTTATTTGTTTATATATTAGGTTATGTTAACAACAACATCTAGAATGTTATATCCAAAAGTAATATCAAAAGTTTGGAATTCGATAGTATTACTTGAAAAATTTAAATCTAATGCACCTACTTCAGATATAAACATATCTTTAAGTTGAACTGTTACAAAGACAGTCCCGTCAGCATCTAACATCTGTACACCAACACCCTCTGGTAAATAAGGGTGTTTACCACTTAGCTTATAATAATAATCAAACATTTCTACAGCCATCCAATAATTTACATACCCATCAAATGCTTGCATTGTAACGGTCATAGTCTTATCAAATAATTGTTGCTTTGGTAAGCTTGATCTAAATGCTCTTTGGTTACCTGGATAATCTACTTGTGTAACAGCATCAAATGAAGGCCCTGGTAAATTAAGAGATTGTATTCCATAGTTCCAATAATCAATAGGTTCTTTAATTAAGCCACCAGGAATTCTTGTAAGAAATGGTTTGTATTTTTCAGCTATTTCTTTAGGTATAAAAGTTCTAGGGAAGTCAAATTTAAATTGGTTATTTCTTGCGCTTAATATCATAATTTATTAATTTATCTTCCTCTCCTAAACATATTTCTAATTCTATCAAATCTATCATCAATCCTATCCTGAATTTCTGTTACTCTATTACTGCCTACTGTATAATTTTGTAAATTTTTAGCAGCTGATTTATAAAATGCAGTTCTTTGTGCTTTAGTTTGCGCAGTTATTGCTCTTGATCTAATTGCACGTATTTGCTGTTTTCTAAGTTTTTGTAATTCTGCATATTTTTGTGCAGCTAAAGCGTTTTGATTAATTGCTGCAATTTTTGTAGATTTTAAATCTTTACTAAGTTCTGCTATTTCATTAGTTAATTCTTCATTACTATTTTGTAAAGATTGTATAACTACATCATCCTCTGACGCAGAACTTACTAATTCAGCATTTTCTGCCTTAAGTGCTGTGATCTCCTCTTGTAATCTACCAAGCAATATACTGTACTCAACTCGTGACTCTTCAATTTGTCTTGTTAAAGTTATTCTATTAGCATCGTCCACAGCTAACCATAGTCCTTGATATAAAACTGATTCATCAGAAGTAGAATTATCAGTTGGATCTATCATCTTAGTAGAAATGTAAAAATTATTATTACTTAAAGCTAATATTTTTTTACTATCAGATCTAGTTATTCTAAAGAGAACTTCACCTTGTGATAAATCCACTTCATCAACTTGTGTATGATTTAAAATATCAATATCATCTTTATCCCCAATAAAGTTTAAATATAAATTTCCAACATTACTTAAGTCAATAGGTTTATCTTCTCCATCAACCTCATCATACATAGTAAAAAGATAATAATCATCAAATTGTGATATTCTTATCATACCATCACCTTGTGGTAATGGTTCTTCATTAACTGATAAATTAACAAATCTTTGGTAAAATTCCTTTTCCGTTTTAGTTAAAGATATATTAGTTCTTACCCCACCAACTATCTGCTTTGTAGATGCCTTCTTCTGTATTTGTTCAGACTCTGATAATTTATTTTGTTTCGCTGCCATTGGTTTGTGTTATTGTTTGTATTTTAACTGGCGATATTGCTGCCTTAACTTTTATTCTATCTCTAAATGTTGTTACATAGCTTGTCTTTACAACTAATTTTTCAACTATTTGTTCAGACGTATCTGCTGATGTATCACTTGCACCACCTGTGCCTACTACTATTTGTTTTCCAGTATCATTATTAATTCTATTATATACATTAGCTACTGTTGGTACTACTCCTAGGTTAATTTGAACCATTTGTCTTCCATACTTTTGTGTTTCAAATGAAGTTAATCTAGCATTCTTAATTATTTGTGTGGCATCGGCCTTATTGTATAATCTTAATACATAGTTTATTGAAAAAGAAACTGCACTATTTGCGTTTTTAATAATAGGCCTAAATAACACAGGTTCATCAAAATCAGTGTCCTGTGATATTACTTGAAAACTAGTCTGTGTAAATACTGTACCTATTTGCTCAGTTACACTAATTTCATGAAAAACTACATACTGACCACCTGATGAATTTAATTGTGCAATAAAATTACTAAAGGTAGATCCAGTAACTTGTCCAGATAATTCAAAATAATCACCTGCATCTGATTGAATTACTTGTGCATATAAATTATCATAAATATCTCTGTTTAAAATTGACACAGAATTAATTTCTTGCATTTCATAAAAACTATATGCATTTTCAACAATAGTTTCATAAATACCAGTTGCCTTTAATGTAATAGGAGGGGTACCTAAAAATCCTTGGCCTTCTGTAATTTTGTATGCAACACCGTTAGTTTGTGCAGCATCAAATAAATTATTCATAAAGAATAAAGATGGGACTCTCCATTCAATATATGTTGCATACAATTTATCAGCAATTAATAAAGGATCAGGATTAAATGTAGGAGTATCAGATTTTAAAAAATTAATAGATGCAAGATTTAACATTACCCCATCTCTCCTAGGTGCTAATGCTTCAAACACAATTCCGTCAAAACCTTCAAAACTAAATCCTGCAATAAAATGAACTTTAATTTTATCATAAGCAACATCCAACTGAGGGCTAAATGTTTGTAAAAGATTAACACTATCAGTTAAGGCTGGACTAAAATCATTATAAGGAACTCCTATATCGGTATCTAATGAAACATACTGTGTTTTATTTTCATTGTTAGATACTGCCGAAATATCTCTATAATTACCCATGATTGACGAGACACTATCAGTATTAAAGAAATAAGTTCCTTTAGTATTAGCATCTCTCATAAGCTCAATAGGATATGTAGCTGTATTATACGTAGTCGGCGTGGCCTGGCTAGTATAAACATACTCTATAAGTATTTGCTCAGATATTTGTATAAACCTTGATGATTCCATTATATTCTATATATTTACCATTGTAAAAACCTTGGTGTGTAATTTAAACCAACTCCAACATAAGGAGTGACACCGTTACCACTCAACCCAACACCTAATTGCAAACCTAATCCTAATGTTTTTCTGTTTTGGTATTGTAAATCCTTAAATGCTTTACTGTTTTGATTAATTAAAATTCCTTCAGCACTATTAAAAGTAGTACCAGGATAATCTGTTGAAATGTTAACGAATAATTCTTTTGTTTTAATATCTCTAGTTAACGCCGCAGACAAAAATATATTCTGGTTTAAATCTATTTTAGCATTACCAAAATCTATATAAGTACCCTCAATCTCATAAGGTACAAAAACACCAACCTTTCTAAAGCTTTTATCCCAGGATGCTGTATCTGAAAATACCAAAGCAGAATTAAAATTTCCTACAACGGTATCAACCACAGTAACAGGTACTTCTACAATTACTTCTTTAATAACAGTCTGGGTCTTAATTACAGTTAATGGCGGTTTTCCTTTTTCAAAATCTAATTTATTTTCTACTTCTTCGAGTGTTAAACTCAGTGCTCTTATCTCTGCAGCTGCATTACCATTCTTATCTATATAATTTTCAATAGTATCTAATGAAGCTTTCCAATTATTTTCTATTCTACTTGCCTCACCTTTAGCAGCATCAGTGGCATCGCATTGTCTAAGTAATAAAATAAAAAGTATAACAATTCCACCAAACAAAAACATTCTAGTGTTTTTAGGATCCGTAAGAATACCGATAATATTTTTAATAATTAAAATCATTTTATATACTTCATTAACTTATTAGGAGTTACTTCAGAAGCTCCATATTTTTTTGCAATTTTATCTATAAACTTTTTTTCCTTTCCTTTCATTGAGTCAACTTCTTCAAATAAGCCATCTCTTTTCTTAGCTAAACTTTCAATACTTTTTTGCATTAAGTCTAAGGAAAGTTGAATTTCCCTATACCTACTAACATATCCATTAAGTTCTTTTATTTCTTTTTTTGTCATTTCTAATTTATTAAAGTTTTAATTAATAATCTTGTGCGTTTATGTTAAATATGATACTTGTCCTTGTGTCTTTGTAGTTTGGCTTATTATATTCCAACCCCATTGTACTTGTGTATTAATATCTGTATTACCTGGATCAGGTGGAGGAAAATTTAAAGTCCGCCCTTTATTTATTGATGTTGTCCCATCCCAAATACACTCTACAACCGTAACTTCAGTCTCTCCATATAGAGCGTCAGGTGCTTGGGTTACAGTATCTATAGCATGACAACTGTCTTGGATAAATACTATTCCCGGCTGATACCAACTATTGTAGGCGCCAGCAGTAGATGGAGCTTTAATTCTAAATCTTGGAAATAGTACCCGAACCGTTCCATAGTATTTTTGGGTTCTTACTACTGGTGGTGTAGGCCTAGTATCAGTTACTATCCATTGCGATGATTGGTTTTTAATTATTACAGTAATTCTTTGTCCTGGGTATGCTCCTACTGGAAAATTAAAAGACCCAACGAAGCCTTCTTGGCTATAAGGATCTCCTGTTGGAACAGTCCCAGTAGGATCGTCAAAGCCTATCTGATATCCAAAATTTAAAAATATTACAGGAACATTAAGGTCAGCTGTTGTTGGCATACCAATAGCTAAATTAGTTGTTTCATCGTAGTTAGTGAAGCTTCTAACTGGGACGACATATCTAGTATTCCACCCCCATTTGTAAGGGCCAGTTGTTGGAGGGCCGCCAACATATGTATAAGCTGGATCGCTATTAAAACCACTATTAAGATCATTACTTCTTTTATGTACTAATCTTCCACCTATAGCAGTCTTATTTTGACTAACCGAAAAATACTCTAAATAGTTGTTAAATGATCTAGCCTGTAATCCTATTGAATTATCATAAGCATCATTATCATTTACAGCTCCGCTAGGTGATCCTCCTGCTGGTACTGGATAATTAAGAGCAGCTATTAATTCATTACCTAAACCAACTCTGATCATCTCCGCAGCTACACCTGATGTTGTTTGTGTACCACCCATCCATTGGTGCATAGTCGCACCTGGGGCCATATCTACTAACGAGGAACTACCTGTTCTAACAAAGGTAGATGCGCTTGTAGTTAAAGCATTGTCCAATTCATTATAATAATATGTAGCTGCATTTGGTGGTAAAATTCCGCTACTTAATCCTCTCTTTGCCCAAGTACTATGTCCAACAAATCTAGTATGTGGTAAAAGTGGTTTAGTAGGATCACTACTTTCATGATGACCATAATCAATAACTATACTAGGCTCTGCTTTAGCAGTAGCTGTTTCTTTCCTTAAAATTATTTGGCTGTTTCCTCTAATATAGATATCTCCACCAATAGTAGTATTTGGAACAGTTGATAAATTTTCTATAATAACATCAGATGTTGCACCGGCAGTTTTACTTTGTTGTATTGTAATGTTACCATCGTTTGCTGTTGCTAAAATACCCCCAGTGGCTGATCTTAATTGAATTGCACCAGCAGCAGAAGATCCTTGTGTAGTATCTAATTTTAATTGCCCACCTGAATTTAATTGAATATTTTGATTTACAGATGAGGTTAAGTTAATTAAACCTGCTTGTAATTGTATAACCCCAACTTGCGAGTTTTGAGCCTGGTTAACAGAAAAGCCACCACCTGTTTGGATAACTGTTGTATTTGTAGTACCTGCTGTAGTTAATACAAATTTATTTCCTGCTGCACTTGAACCTGTACCTACATTTATAAGAAAGTCAGAATTTTCTCCAGCAAACGCTGTGGCATTTTCAATTCCTGTCTGGAATGTAATAGCTTTACCTGCAACGTATTGCTGTGATTTTTTTGGAACATTAACTTCAAAACCGATTAAATCAAAGAGGCTTGATGCGCCGGTAGCTGATTTAGTTGCCGATAAAACTAATCTATCATCATTAGCAATAGCAACACTACTTAATACATTTATATCAAGTTGTTCAAATTTTTCAGGATTACCTGCTGTATATCCACCATGAAATATTATTCCTCTGGCCGAAGCATCCCTCTGGTGAATCATTAGTGATGCTTGTGGTGAATTGAATGTTGTGGCTATTTCATTTGGTATTATATAAGAAGTAGTAAGAGGTATACTAATATCTACAGCTGGTGTATTAGAAACCGCACCACCAATCATAACCGATGGTATACCTTCATTTGAAGTATTTGCACCGTTACCAAATCCTATAGGGCCATTATATCTTGCTGTTTGTATAGTAATAGGATTACTTGTACCAGCACCACCAAACTCTAATCCAAAACCTCCACTTTGCCCAGCAGGGCCAACAGGCCCAATTAAATTTATAGTTGTTATAGACCAAGTTAAGCCAGTGTATTCCCATACTGCCCCATTAAATTGCAAATAATAATCTCCTTCTAATGGAGCAGCTGTAGGTGGTGCAGCAATAGGTGTTAAACCGGGTGATACTGTTGATTGATCTTCATACCAACGTGTTCCCTTTTTTCCTCTTCCACCTGCAGGTCCAGTTGGTCCTATCGGCCCAGCGGGTCCTGCTGGACCTCCACCATTAAGTAACAATTGGTCAAAATTAAAATTTGTTTTATCGACCAGCTGTGAAATAGTATCTGATGCTATTATTTCTTGTATAGTGATTGGCATTTCTTTTCTATTATTTTTTAACTATCGTAACACTAAACCCATACGATTCAGAGAAACCTGTTCTTTTATTATATATTAGCTTTAAATCAAAAGGATTTGTATTTAAAGTTTTTGATGCTACATTATTATTAACAGTTAAACCACTAGTAATTTTTTCTGTATCAGTTAATTCAGCCGTTGTATAGTTAGGTGGGCTTTTACTTCTACTTGCTAAACTATAAAATTCAACCTTATCTATCTTATAAAGCTTTAAAATATTTTCTCTTATATACTGTTCTACATCATCATCTAAAGTTTCTAAATCACCCCACCCATATAAAGGATTAATATATTTTTGAAACTGCTCTTTAATTGGTATGAACAGATATTCTATTAATCTTTTTTCATTTAATAAGAAAAATGTTTCTATTGGTGATGAAGGCATTTTCTTAATAGCTTTAGTTTGTCTTACTCCTTCTGATTTAATAATTCTTTTATTAATTGTTACTGAAGGTTGGTCAAGATACATAAAAGTTCCATCTATTAAACTAGGTTGTTTTATTGCACCTTTAACAAAAGGGCTAGGTTTAAATGTTTCTAATTTTATTGTTTCTGGAACTTTAAGATATTTAGATCCAAAAAATGATTTACGTTCAAACATTGACCTAGTTCCTATAATATTTTGTATTTGGGACTTATCAATACTTTTTATAAAATATGATGGCTCCCAGTTAGATGAAAATATATAAAAATCCTTATAATCAATACCTATTTCATTAATAAGAGGGTATAAGCTTGAAAACGCGCTATCACTAGATAACTCTAAGATTGTTGAAGGATCTTCTTCATTTACTTTATGATAAAAGAAATTTTGAATTTGTCCAAATTTTAAATCCGAGCTATTAAATTGCGCATTTTTATATTTACATAACTCCATTACTTTTATTTTATATGCAGAATCTGGAATAAGAACACTACCCGTTCCACCTGTGACATCACCAAAATCTAAATTTTGATAAGGGTCTCTAAATGAAAGTAGTGGTAATGCATAAGGTTCATAATATCCTGCATGTCTAGCAATAGGCGTTATTCTAGGTGATTTTTGTAATGATAAGTCATATCCTACAACATCAGTTAAATTAAATGCAGTCGGTTTTACAGGATCAGGTAATATACCTACATATATAGATTTTAATATATCTGACTGTGCCCTTAATTCAATACCAAAGGTTTGCGCTAATGTACCATCAGTATTTCTAACCTGAGTACCGTCTTCTGCAATAGTTTCATATATAATAGAAGGATCACCTTCATTAACTGCATCAAAAATTTCACCAAAAGAAATATTACTTAATGTGTTAGTAAATTGTTGATACCCACCATTTGCAATAGAATAAGTAGCACCTTGTAATGCAGCACTACCTGGTGATGAAGAAGGGACTGCTATAGGAAAGGTATTTTGGGTAAAGCTAGCTGCCCTAAATGTGTTTGAATCTAAAACATCTACAATTCCACTAATTTCATATACATTACCGCTAATCACAAATTTAATAGCTCCGTATGTACCATTTTCTTGTATTCTTATATCATTTACAAAGTTTGTAGGAATTCCATTTACATCAGGCTGTCCTTTTATTATATAAATTCCGTTAGAATCAATGACAGATTGGTTAAGTGAAAGAGCACCGCTTATAGATGTAGTCTCATATACATAAACACCGCCCCCATATGTGGGTGAACAATCTAAGTTAGTTTTAAAGTTACTGTTTAATGAATATAGGCTTGTCCTATCTATAACTTGTCCACCACCATTAAGACATTCTACATTATAATTAATGGACACTAGCATTACTATAGTTTTCCATTTTTCATTCTTTATAAACTTAACTTCTAAGTCAGGCTTGTCTATTAAATTAGGAACTAATATTACAGAAAATCTATAATCATTAATTGAACCATCTTGTACATATGATAATGAAGATGCATTAAAATTAGGTTTTTCAGATCCTATAGCTTTAGGTTTTGCAATAATCCTAACCCCTCTTAAGAATGTTTCAGAAAAATTATTTTCATTTCCACCATTAAACCTACCATACCTAAGCTGCCTATCAATTTCATTTATACCACCAGTTGTAAATTTTTGAATAATAAAATAATCATTAAAATAATTAGTATTTACATTTTGAAAAGTACCTGGTACATAAACTTGGCTCGTAATTGGATTAGCTTCAATATTATCTGTTGGTGCAGTATCAACATAACTCCATGAACTTTTAATTGCCTCACTGTCGGTTGCAAAATACTGTGGAAATTCAGATAAGTAATACCACTCATGTGTAAATCCGCTGGCCTCTTGGACCTTATCCCATTTAGAAGATGCAAAATTATTAAGACCAAAGGCTTCATTAACATCTAATCTATATGGGTGATTTCTTACATCTTTACCATTATTAACCCAAGCCCATTTATTTATGTAAGGCGCAATTCTAGAAATGGCAGCCTGTGAAGTTATAAAATTTTCCTCTAATCTGATGTATTCACTCTTTATATACTCATCATTAGGATTTTGATCTTCAGCATCACCTAGTAAACCTATAAGATTATAAAATCCACCATTATCATAAAAATTTCTAATATTAGGATTTTTACTTACACCACTATAATCATTAAACGGTGGTGTAGTACTATAAGGCTGAACTGCATTTGGTCGTAATTTATTATATTCAGCAAACTCATAAGTTAATTCACCTTCTTGGCTATACATATTACTATAAAAATCAAAATCAAAATCTTTAACTTCAAAAAATGAAAATCTACCAAATGAGGGTTTATAGTCAGAATATAAAGCAACTTGATTAGATCTAGTAATCATTATTTGATTATCATTGCATGTAATTATTGCATACTTATCAATATCAGTATATCCAATTATTTGATCTAAACCATCATAAATAGGTTCATCGGTGTATGGGACCCAATTACCAATCTTAGCATACCCTCCTGTTGTCTGTACAAAATTACCTTTCTCAAATCTATCTTGATCTCCTAGTGTAACTTTTAATAAACTATTTTTTGTATCATTACCTCCAACGAAGTTTTTTAGTGGATCTGTAATTGATGTTACTGGGTACGTTTGTAATTGAATAAATTGTTCTGAAAATGCAATATCCATTTCAAATGCTAACCTATTAAATCTAGTACCACTAAATCTAGACTTTACATAAACAGTTGTATTATTATAAGATGCAACAAAGAATCTATCATTTTCATTTATTCCTTTATTAATAGCGGATGTTATAGATTGTGCAACCTCTTGTAAAGATCCGTTAGGATTAAAGAAACTTTCAAATGATTTTCCTGGTATAGGTGCCATTGTACTATCTGCAAATATTGCACCTGTAAAATTAACACCATCATAAAAAGATATTTTAGAACCTTCTTCAACATTATCTAATACTTTAATATACATCTGAGCAACACCTGCTCTTTTTATAATGCTTGCGTTAGCAAATGTATCAGGATCTTTATAACCAGTAAATAAAGATATATCTACTTTGGTATCAAATAATCTTATTTGATCCTTACCCCAAGTTGATCCTTTTTTAATTGTATGAAAATCATCTTCTTTATCTTTAACATAAAAAATAGATTCTACTTCATCTACGCGAGTAGGTGTAGGTAATCCTGTAATAGTTTCAGTTTTTGCTGGATCTAAATATAATAATATACCATTTTTATTTGTTAACTCTAACGGTGTATTTAAAAACTGGGAGACTTCAGATATACTTGTTATTGTAGGTTGTTGTGTTTTTTCTGCTGATGTTCCTTTATAAAATGCTTCTCCTGATATATCAAACTGCCCTTCTTTAATATCATTAACATACATTCCAAAATATCTGTTAATTGAATAATCATCGGCAGTAGGATCATCAAACAAAAATTCCATATTTAATAAATTAGCTAAAAGTATACCATTATTTTGGAAGCCTTGTGTAAAAAGGTATTCATCTTGTATAATTGTAGAGTCTTTAGTTACCATATCATTATATGCAAAATTACCAGAACTAGTAAATCCTCCACTCTTATAAGATATTCCATTCCAAAGAATAGGTTCATCTTTTCTCCATGTCATATTAAGTGGAACTTCTGGAAAGCTTTCTTGATTTCTATAATTTCTAATATAAGATCCTAATGTAGTACCTTCGGTTAAATCAAATGTCTTAATAGCTGTACAATTTTCTAAAACATTTTTATTAAAATCTACTGAAGTTTGCGCGCTTGCAGTGTTTTCATTCTGTGTAGGCGCCCTAAAGTTATTAACAGCTGCTGGATTATCTAATCTAAAAATTACAAAATAGTTTGGGATCTGTTCATTTAACCATAAGGGCGCAAGAGTTCCTAAACTTTGTGAATAGCTAGTAGATGCTACAGATCTAGTACCTGCACAGTAAAACATTTCATACTGATTACCATACTTAGATAAAACTGAAGTATCTTCATATTCTTGAAATATTTCATATGCAGCTTCAATAGGAAATTTTCCAAAATCAAAAAATCTAAAAACATCCTGATCATAGGTACTATTACCATCTACTTTAAATGCTTTAAATTTTTGAGAAGATAATCTTGTGTTGGCACTAAATGATTCTAAGTAAATATCTGTACCATCAGATACAACCTTTACATTAGCAGTTAATTTAGGATTAGTTCTAATTAAACTATATGATGCTTTATCGAATAAGTTTTCAGCCATTTATCTTTCACTTTTTTTATATATTCACTAAAAGACATGGTTAAATTATAAGTTAGCTGCCCCAATAAAAGTTTGACCGCCACTACGTCCACTACCTCCGCCACGGGATACCGTAGTTTGGCTTAGTGAAGGTCTTAGTCCTGCAACAACTTTCTCTAAATTATTTAATCCTTTAGTTACTGTTGCTTTAGGGAATACATCTAAGGTCAATCTGTCAGATCTATATTTTGCAGAAACTTCAATATCAAATTGTATAACATCTGAATTATTAGGTAGTAAATCAAATCCTATTCTTTTTGAATAAGTAAGATTAACAGTAGATCCAGTTGAATCTCCACTAACATTACCTAAACCGCTACCTGATACTGTACCAAAATAATCAGTCATTCTATATTGAAATACTAATGGAATACTAACTGCATTTTGTTGTCCAAATTGTATAATTTCTCTAGATTGTATAGAATCTCCATCTACTTGAATATTTAAATGATTATCAGAAGAAACAAACAGATAAGATCCACAACTTTGTTTTCCTAGTGTATATTGATCAAAACCTTCAAATGAAGTTTTAGCATTTCTACTATAACCACCGGTAATATAACCTGCTGATGTAGTGTCCCACAGATTAGCTAATGCTGTACTGCTTAATGAAGGGCTGGCTTGCAATGATTGTCCACTATCAAATGGAACTACTAATTGTGATACACCACCTGACCCTGTTGCTAAATTATATAAATCAGTAACATTTTCATTTAAATATATTCCTTGTTGTTTTCCGTATGATTGATCAATTTTTAAAGGGGCAAATTTTGATTGCCTAAATAAAACAGCTCCTGTGCCATTACCAGAGCTCGTACAGTCTAGACCAGTTGTAGGTGCAGCCGGAATTGTTGCTGGTAAAGTATTGCTATCACCAGTCAAAGATATATAAGCATTTCTATATGCCGTATAATTTATTAAATAAGGGTGGGCAATTGAAACCTGTACCACATCATCACCTGAAGGATAGCTTGCTAATGTTGTTGGTAAACCTGACGGCAAAAATCCACCGCCCCAAACAAATTGAGTAGTGGGTGAAGCTGTACCAGAATTACCTGCTGCATTATAAAAGTTTTCTATAGTATCTAAATTAAATGTATAATCTTGTGAAGGATTAACATAACTATAAAAATCACCTTCAGCCGATACATCAGAATATCTACTATAAATAAATTGATTTTTATTCTGTGTAGATTGAAAAGGAGGTAATGAAACAGTTTGCCCATATTGAGTACTTGCAGTAACATCTGGATTAGTTAGGATAATAGGAGTTAAGTCGTATTTTCTAATTGTATTATAATCCGTATCATCAGCCCTAAAGGTTGCTCTGTCATTAGACTGATTGGCTTGACTATTATCTAGCCATGAATAAGTTGCTGGTAAAATAGTAGACCCGTTTATAAGAGTACCTACACCTGGCGCACCAGTAGCACTATAATCAGCAGGGTTTTCAGATTGTTTTACCATTCTACTCCTACTACCAGTAATCCTAGCCAATAATTGTAAAGCAGTTTGTGATTCATTTGCAATATTAATAAAATAAGTTTTAGAAACAACTGCTCCTCTTGGATCATCTAAGCTTTTAACTTCCTGTCCGTAAAATCCTGCAAATATTTTAGTTGTAGCATTTCTTCGTAAGTTAAACGTATTACCAGTATCATCAACTAATGTTGTTTTTAATTCACCTTGTGCAGAGCTTAATATTTCAGAAAATAAGTCTAATTGATTTTGCATTTCTGTTAATTTTGAAAAAAGATCAATAGGTGTTTGATTCTCTGATAAAAACCCTGATGCAATTACTGGTGATGAATGGGCAAAGTAAGTTTCATTGGCAGTAAAAGAACTACTTAAATGAGTAGGTAATCCAATAGATTCTAAATTTTCATTTAATGCTACTAATGATAAATCTTCTTGGTTTTGTGCAAGTATTGATTCTATTGCGCTATCAGAGCTTAAATCAGCAGGAAATTCTACTCTTACTGCTGTGCTATATTCGCTTTCCAATGGATTAGATGGCCAACCTGCCTCAGATATGGATTTTACTTCTATTTCAACTTGCTCGCCTTTTCTAATAGGAATATCTAATTGATTAATATTTACTGAATCGGCATTATCATCATCTATTGGTGTCCACTCATATAATCCTGTTATAGAATTTTTTGTCCTAGGTCTTAATACACTATCTACTATTACATAATTAGAAAATGCACCTTGGCTCGTACCGCTCCCATCAGTATATGTAAATTGATTAACAGGATTAGCAGCGCCATCTGCCGAAAGATATCTATAACGATATTTAAATTTTATAATATCCTGTACACCTGTTGCAGGAGTTGATTTTTCTTCAGGCATTGACCAAAACCCTCTTACTCTATATTTAGGTGTTATACTACTTACTGAATTATCTGAAGCAAAAGAATTAATTTCAGTTACAACAGATGCATATAATTTTGCCTGTGAAGCCCTTTCAGTAATTAACCCTTGCAATGCATTCTTATCTGCATCTCGCTCTACTTCAGTCGTATAATTAGTTGTTTGTATCTTAGTTCTGCTTTGTGCAATTGCTACATCTAATTCTGATAGAGTAGACTGAATAGTATTTTTTTGATTGTTTAAATCTTTAAGCTGGACAATAGCATCTGAATTACTTACTTGCCCATTAATTAATGATACAGTAAAATCATCTGGTGATAATACTGGTGCATTAGGCGTAACACCTTCTCTACTTGTTGGCATTTTATCCTGTGCAAATGACAATAAGTATCTTCCAAAATCAACTGCATTTTGTTGATAATAATCAGCTAAAGTTTGGGCTTCTCCGGCAGAATTAATAGTTGTTAAATTATTTGTATAAAAACCACTACCTGGTGACCAATTAACTGCAGGTATTTTAGAATCTGGATCTATAGGTTTAATAAATGATACGCATCTTTCATTAAATCCTACAGTAACATCAACCTCTAACGTATCACTTAATGAAGATCCTATTTTTAAAACATCAGCCCCAATACTTATAGTTCTTTGGCCTTCTTGTAATCTTACTGTAACTGAATTAGTACTAGAATCAATTTGAGTCACAGTATATCTTGTATCAATAGGTGTAGATATTACTTCTAAACTATCACCTATCTTTAATTGAACAGTATCTGTAAAATCTGCTTCGGAATCAGTATAAAATATTTTATTAAGTTTGTATAGCTTTTGAACAGTTGTTTGCTCTACACCATTAACAGTTTCAGTAACACTTTCCTCACCTATTCTTAATACACTAAAATTACCTGAGAATCTTTTATCTCTTGGTGGTAAATCAACTACAGCTTCATCTAATACATAAGAAATATTTTTCTCTACTATTTCCTGCAAAAATGTATTGTAATCTATGTTAGCATTTCCATTATATTGATTTTCAAAATAATTAATTTTACTTTGGCTATTGGTATCTAAAATATATCTTTGAACGATAGCTCGCTCAGTATCAATTGGAGCCTGGCCTGTAATATCAAACGCTACATATAATAAAGGATTAATTAATTCCTCAAAAAACCAATTAGGTTTGACATCAAACTGATTAATTGAATTTAATGAAGTTAAGTCTTGCGCTTCTGTTGGTAATTTTGCTAAAACTAATTTTCTAAATGTACCATCAGCTAATCTTATTGAACTATTACCATCATTAAAATTAGTAATTGTATTAATATTAGTGTTTAACCTATCAACAGAATTTTTAAGATATCCGAAACTAGGAATAGTAATTCTAGAATTAGTTCCATCATTATTCTGTATATTAACAGTTACTGAATCACGGCTTGATGTAATTGCTTGATTAACTTTTTCAAAGCCCTCCAATGAATTATTAAAAAGTCTAAGTAACTCTGGTAGCAAAGTTTGTATTGAATTATTTTCAGCCATTATCTATTTTTACTTTTTATATTTATTTGATACAATCATATACGAATGTTAACACTCCTCTTTCTGTACAAATTAAATCAATAATAGGTAAAGAGCTTATCTGTGAATTTGGTATCGTTGCTGCCAATTTACCAAAAGTACCATTATTTAGTCTGCTCGGTGCATCAGTGTATATTTTTATATCTCTTGATCCTAATAAAGGAACATTATTAAATGTTAATCTAATAGTTTGTCCTGTTCTCCATTGAACTGCAGTATCATCAATGTAAATAGAAAGATCACCATTTGCTTGATTAATAGTATCTAATCTTAGCATATTAGTATATGTTCCTAGTGTTGTAAATACCTCTGGGTTAACAACATTGAGATTCAGTGGAGCTGATGCTGTAATTTGAACATCGCTAATATCAAAAGGAACCATGAAGTTATATGCCTGGACATTATTTGATATTTGAATTTGATTAGGCGTGTTAGTATTTACCGTTATACCTTCACCTTGTCTAACTACCTCAGTATTATATTGTAATGTTTGTGAAACATTTCCATTAGCTAATGCCTGGATTTCATCAGAATTTTTAGCAATTAAATCTAACAAAGTAGTACTGCTTGCAAATGCTAGTGATGCATTATCAACTTGTATTTGTAAATTATTAATTTGAGATTGTAAAAAAGCAGATGTACTAACAGAATTTAATGTATTTTCAACTGCATTTAATCTAGTCTGTATATCAGTTAACTCTACTTGCTGTGTTTGAAAAATTTGTGCCGATGCTTGAAGCTGAGCAGATGCATCTGAGAATAACCCCATTGAAAATGTATTGTAATCATTTACAATTGTATCAATACCTGCACTACCAGGAGAAGCATCAAATCTTAAATTTATTTTAAATCCATAACTATTACCATTTTGGCCAGTTACTAAATTAGGTTTATATTTTGGGTATCTTTGGATATATCCACCATCTGTAGTAGGTGTCACATTATCTAATAATAAAATACCGTATAAATTAGTTTTTGTCTTAGATGAATCACTTAAGTCTACCATATCATAGTAAACAGCTACTGCATTAAATTCAAACGATTCAGCTAAATCAGTTCCATTAAATTGTGGTATCGTACTTATGGTAGCATCTTGTACAATTTGCTGATAATCATTAGGATTAAAATCTACACTAATTCCATCTAATTCACTTCTTACATATGCCGAACCTGAAAACCCTGATGGGTTATTGTAATCAGCTGGATATTTTCTAATATTTGCATTAAGAACACTAGTAAATGTACTTGGTTCTGTAAAATATGAATCAACTGTATTAGGTGGAGTTGCCTCATCCATCCAGTTGGCGTCTGGATCTGTATAGCCTGCAGGTCCTGCACCTTGTAAAGGTTGATCATAATCATACCATGCTAAAATATCTAAACCTTGTGGGTGAACAGTTGCAGTGTTTCTTCCCATTATATACTCACTTGTACCCTGTATTTTTAATGAAGGTTGATAATTCGTATCGGATATAGAATCAAAGAGGATTGTAGGTGTTCTACCTACTTCTGTTGGTACATTAATATATAATTCAGTATATGCTTCTCCGGCTTTATCTACATTATTTACAATATCAATTTCACCAATATATCTAACTACTCTTCTATATTGTCGTGTACCTGCAGTAACTTCATCTTCCTCTACAAATCTTGGTGTTGTTATACCACTCGCTTTCTCTAAAACCGTAGCTTCTCTAAATCTCATAGCCCCAGTCTCCTTAAGCCATTTAAAGAATACTCTTTCAGTAACAGTTAGGTTTGTTGTGTTATCATATGTTGAATCACTAATAATAAGTTCTTCTAAATTCAGCGCGTAATTTTGAAGACTTTCAGTAAAATTAACATTAGGATCACCTTTTAAACCACCACTCCATATAGCACCATCTATTGTGTCAAACTGCATGTAGTTTTGGTATTGACTAAATGTAGTTGGATCTAATCTATCCATGTCAGGAAGATTAAGAAGCACAAACTTAGAAAAGACTAATTTGAGCTCGTCATTATTGAGAGTTCTAGATAAGTCTTTGGCAGAGGAGGAGAACGTATAAAACGATCCGCCGTCTGCTTGTGGAGTTCTGATTAAGGGCGTTGTTGCCATGTATAGTTTTTTTCTTTAGTTATTTATGATACTACATATCCTGTTCCACCAACAATAAACCAAACTGGTATGCCTGATCCATTATCAATCGCTAAAAGATGTACACTTTCACCTACTGTATCTAAAGTAATAGTATCTGCTGTACCTGTGGTTACTATATAATTATTACCGGTAGGTGAAGCGATATTAACTGTACCACTACCTTCAGTGCAAATAAAGAATATTTCTTGTCCTATTGCACCTTGAAAAAGCTCTAAAGATAAAGGATTTGTAATATCTGTATTTCCACACCTATTTAATGTAAACGGTGGTATTGCTGTACTAGTACCAACACTAATCACCATACCTGCACCTGCTGTGGTATCATTAAGAGAGGTTGGATTAGTATCATTTCTGAATACGCCGCCACCTGTCATATTTAAATTACCTGTCATTTTAACATTTGTTAAAATATCAAAAGTACTTGCATTAATATCAAGTAAGATAGTGCTTAATCCTACTCTTAATGCTTCTGATGAAAGATTATTTAAATTAGTAATAGTACCTGCAGCTGGGGCAAAATATACCTCCATTGCATTAATTTCACTAGCAAGAACATTAAAGTTATCATTAATAACTAACCTCGATCCAGATAATGAATCGGTTCCTAAAATTTCTGTTACGCTGATTGCCATTTTATTTTATTTGTTTTAAATTTGTTGAGATCTTTCAATCTCTTTTATATTTAAGATATTTCTATCCTTTTTATATTTATTCCCATTCGTGTCTGTAAGTTCTAATGAAATCATATACTTTCCTGGGTCTTTAAAAAGATATGTTAGATACTTGCTTTCAAAATATATATCAGCCACGGATGAGTTAGTAGTATTAGATATGATCCATCTAGGAGCTTCCTTTCCAACTATTCTGCATTTATCATATACAAACATGGCCCATGTCATTGGTGGTAATACTTTTCCATCATTAATAAATTTAGCAGTTCCCCATGTAGGATTACTAGTTATACTTTGGCTTGACTTGTAAATTATACTTAAACAGTCTACATTTCCACCAGAAGGATCTAATTCAAATGGTACATAACCAGATGAAGTGGCTGATGTTGCAAATATTGTATTTAATATAGTAGTACTAGGTTTTGCTAATAACTTACTTATATAATCTGTATATAGAGCATGCCCTAATGGATTGGTCGATGCAACCAATGATGGTGTATCAGCAGTCCATTCTGGTGATAAAGTTCCACCGCTCACGTAAGTAGTAATAAAATTCCATTCTGCATATATTAATAAGTATAAATACTCTCTCATTAATAGAGCTCTAAATTCGTCTAAGGTTTCTCCAGGTTGTTGTGAATATCCTGATGTATCAAATACACCATTATTAATTGCTTCTGACATTGCAGCATAAGTTGGTCCTGATGGAGAAGTTTGATTAAACACTGTAGGATAAGCACCTGGTAAACCAAATGTTGTTATTGTATGTAAAATATGCTCTAAGACTTCTGTGATTTGTGCGTTAGGTGTAAGAGAATTGTTTTCCCATACAAAATCAACATTAGCATTATCATCAGATGTTTGATCCCAACCAGCTAAAGTTTCTAATGAAGGCGTATATGATCCCATCCCAACATAACCTATTCTCTGTATTGTTTTTAGAGATTGCATTTTTTGTAACACTGCCGCTTGTTTATTATATGTAATTCCAATTGCAGTAGGATCTAATATCATTTCAACACACCGCGCAACCTTTTCAACAAAATTATCAGTTACTGCAGGTGCACCGCTTATTGCACCAACTGAAAGTAAAGTCATTCCATTTATAGGTAATGATTTTGCAAATGGTGGATATAATATAGTACTCTGTAAAGGTCCACCAAAATAATCTGTAGTATTACCGGTTCCACTTGCACAAATTCTAATTCCATTTACATCTACAATATCTACTGATTGAAAATCTCCATGCCTTCCAAAATATCTAGATACTGCTTGTATAAACATTTCATTATTAAAAGAATTTAATACTAAATTATACACATACTTGTTAATAATGTTATTAGTACTAGTATTAAGCTGATTAGCAGCATCACTTAATGTAGTAGTAGCAGCATCAAAGAAATGAGTTCCTGTAATACCATCTTTATTAATAATTTTTAAATACGTATTAGGTTTAATTTCACTAAATTGAAAAAACCCAGGAGTATCACCTGATGTAGCTGTCATATCCCACCATAGATGATATGCATTATTCCATGTACATGATCTGTCATTTAAATTTTTCCATTGATATGGTCCACTAAAACTAGCCTTCCCATTATCTTGGTAATTTAACAATTGAAAGTCTGTTGCTGTTCCAATTCCAAATGTAGCTAATATTGCATTAATACGATCAAGAGATTCATATAAACTAGGAGTCTCTTCATCCCAAGTTATTGATGGCTGTATTGGGAGATCCCATAAAGATCCATAATCTTTCCAAGTATATTTTCCTTCACTTCCCCATGTATATTTTAACTTTCTTGATTGATACCAACCAGAATATTCCACTTCTCTTGCTTCAACACAAATAGCATCATGTTTTACAGATGATGAAATATTATTATATAAATCAAATAATTTCATTTCAACATTATAAGTACCAACATAAGGTAATGTCATAGGTAAAGTACCATACTTACCTACAGATCCTCTTATTTGGAAATAATAAGCTGGTGACACATCGGTAGCATCTTTATAAATAGTCCATTCTATTTCTGTAAAGTTGCCAGATTCTAAACCATCCCACGTAAATAATGTTTCACCAGGTAATTGTATAGTTGTAAACTGCCCGCCGCTCGCAGGGTTAGCCAATGTAAAACTTGTTCTAAATCTATTAACATCATTACCATAACCTCTAATACAAGGTCCTATGTCATTAGTAATCTGTGACCAATCAAACCATAACCAAGGATCTATTTGTGCAGTCTTAAACGCAGCCACCTGATTAAATATTGAAGTTGTGATTGTTTGTATAGTATCTCCTGCAATAACTGTATGTGTTGCAGATGTACCTGAAGCAGCATCACTTAAAGTATAAACATCACCAACATTTGCCCCTTGAATATTAAAATCAAAAGTAAAGAAATCATTAGCATTTGTTAATTGATCCCATGTACTATCAATATTATTCCATGTTAAATTATTAAAACTATCATTGGTTAACGTAATTAAAGCTCCGCTCGGTACATTAGGTTGGTCCGGTAAATATTCAGATGAATAACCATCTTTATAATCTAACCCAGCCACTTTATTTAAATTAGGAGCATATCTAGCAAAGTATGCAGCATATACACCAGCAACATCCTTTATTTGAACTGCCTGGCCAGTTTGTAGTGCACCAAGCACGCTGTTTGGATCAGGACCAATTGGAGGAGGTGGTAAAATTTGACCAGGTACATAATTCATTATCATATTCTGTCCAACAGCTGCCCTACCACCAGCACCAGATAAAGGTGCAACGAATGCATTACAATAATTAACTATTGCTTGCCCAACAACAGCAGCTTCATCTAAGCAAAAGGAATCAAACCTTCTCAAGTCTTCTAAATAAGTACAGGTTGCTGGTGCAATTTTAAAATCAGTATTAATACCGGCTTTAATAGTGTTAGTATCATTTCTACTTATTGTATTTGTAACCTCTAATAAACCAAAATAATCAGCCTCAGCTGTAATACCTTGTATATGCGCATTAAGTGGAAGATACTCGTTTTCTAGTTTTCTTTTTAAACCAAATAGCTTAATTAAAATTTCTTCGATAGTAAAATCTTGTAATTCTTCAGTTATCGGTAAATCTTCATCTGTAAACCTATTAGGAACAATTCTGTTAATTCTATAGATGAGCTCAAACATACTTGTCTTCCTAAAGTTTTTATTAGGCAAAGTAATTTTCTTGTCATCAAATTGTGCAGTAGGAGAAAACAAATCCACTGCATTGCTTTGAATAAGCTTCCCAAACTGTGGAGAATTTGCATTTACATTTTTCCAGAATTCTCTAAGTTTTAGATTATCATATCCAAAAAATTTAATAGCATTAATTAAACCTTTATAAGAACCGATGAATGGGTAGATGTTGCTACCTTCCATCATAATTTCTTTACGCTTAAGATTAATCTCTACAAAATCAGGCAATGCTTCCTTCAGATTTGTATCTCTAAAAATTGTACTATCAGATGCAATAACATTATAACCCATATTTTGAGTCATTGTTCTTAATCTTTCATCTTCATCAATACTCTCAGCATAAACTGTAAATTCACCTATAATTGTATTTGTACATTCATCTGTTATAATTAAAGTTCTTCTATATGTATTTTCAGCAGGTGAAGAAAAAGCTAAATCTACCTGAAGAGCCTCAGATTTAATTTGATCAGTTATAATAAAACCTTCAGTATTTATAGTTTGATTATTATCATATTGTAAAGGTACATTTAATTTATCTACCTTTATAAGTGGAGGTCCATCAGGCTCCTGTACTAATGCAGATTGTGTACCAGTATTAAATTCTTTATTAAATTGAAAAAGAAATATTTCATTAGGTTGAGTTGTTTCCCAGCTTATATTCCAGTCACAATAATCCCCAGTAGCAATTTGAGTGTACCCATGTGGATATCCAAACATAAATGTACCACTGGCCTTATCTATTATTTTTTGTAAAATAAATAGTTGACCTACTTCAAATAAATCAATAGAAACCTGTGGCAAGAAAATGTCACCAGTCCACTTATCAGTTGAACTGTCATATGCCATATTGTAATTCTTCCCATGCTTATCAAAGAAGTATAAATGTTGCCAATTTTTGGTCACTTTGTTTTTAATTTATTTTTTGATACCACTTAGGAACTGCAAAATTAAAATAAATTCTTAGGTACTTAACTCTATTAACATAAAAAACCATTATAGGATTTAAATAATCTTTTAAGAATCTTCCTAAATGTATATTTCTAAACATATACTTAGACATACTGTTTTGTAATAATACATTGGAATAATCAAATCCCGTGTTTTTTAATTCCCAACCCTCTTCATACGTAGCTCTGTATAAACTCGGGAATCCTGTTCTATTATTTTTTACTGTTGCCATTTTATTTTCCTTTTAATGCTTTTAGCGTTGGGTTATTTTGCAACCTTCCAGTGTTTAACCCTGCTGAATTTATACCAGTAGCAATTGTAGTTCCTCTGTTTCTTTTAGTATTATTATATTTTTCTTGCTGTATTTTATTATAAAGATTATTTGCAATTGCTTCTTTATAAAATACATTAAGAGAACTTATTTTATTAGCTTCAGGTATAGGCTCGTAGTAAGTACCACTTCTATCTTTCCAACCACCTCTTATAATTGCTATATCATTATTTTCAATAATCACATCCCCAAAACTATCTAATCCTAATTGCGGATCTTCGCCTTTCTTTAATACAATTTTTTTATTTTCAATTAAAACTCTTTGGTCAGTTACTGGATCTGTTCCATATACAGGTATAAAGTAAAATCCATCTCTTATTGCCTGCTCATTAACTTCTGATATAAAGAATACATTTACAGAATCAATACCTTCTACATTTTCAATTATTGAAATAATATCTGATCTTGGTATTCTGTCTCGTCTATTTACATTTAAGAAGTATTCATCTAAATTTTTTCTTATTTCAATTCTTATAGAATCTTTATCATAATTATCAAACCATCTTATAACTATATTAAGAGCATACTTTTTAATAATAGGATCTACTATTCGAGTTTCAGCAGTAACTACTTGTCTCCCGCTTTTATTTAATATTTCATATGTCATTTCCTTTTCTTGCGTAGTCATTGTGAATTCAACTTCAGGTATACTAAAATAATCTAAATCACTCGTTAACTTTTTCTTTACATCTGGAATTAAAAATAAGTAAATAATATTATCATCATCTAAGTATTCATCATTCTTTGTATTGTATGCATCTATGAAAGACCAAAAATCATACTTACTTAAATAGTAAATATAATTATTAGGATTTGCTAGTACAAATGAATTACTTGCATACGGTGCAATCAATCTAGTAAATTGTGGATCTTCAGAATCAGAACCAAACATAGGATTTCTTGTAATATTCATTGCAAGTATTTCATTTAGATCTACTTGCTCACCAGATGAATCTGTGCCTGGGTCTATAAATTTTATATCTAATTGTTTTCCTCCAATATTACCAGCTGATCCTCTGGTTTTTATATAAGTAATTTTTATCTTAGATCCTAGTGGCGGTGGATACCCAAATTGATTATTTCCAAAAAATACACTTAGTCCCCCATTAACACTAGATTTAACCATTGCAGCCTTATCTCCATTATTCATATCATATATAGAATCTTCTAATTTCCATAATTCACCATCTACAAAAACTTCTACTAAGTATTCATCGGTAGGTTCTTTTGTGCTTAGATTATAACTTTGTAATGGATTGCCACTTCCGCTAAATTTTTGATCTTCTTTTTCTCCTTGTATAACTTCAACATTAACAAAAGCCTTATTAGTTTTATCTAATCTAATAAAGTCACTATTAAATCTTAAAAAATATTGTAATCCGTTTTGCCCAATTTGAAATGATGCACCATTCATAATTTGTACATAATCACCATTAAGAAGTGTAGCAGCACTTGTATTTAATCGTAATCCAATAATACCTCTTGCTGATATACCTCTTGTAGGGTCATGTCCAGTTAATCTGGATAAACCATAGATAGATTCAATGTTTCTTGCCCTAGATATATTCATTTCTGTCGCAACAGCTTCTATATAAAAGAAAATCATTTCACCTAAGTTAGAAACAACAGTTAGTATTTGCCCAAACGGAGAAGCAGGTGTAAACACTTCAACTGATTGATCATATGTACGCTGGAGATAGTCAAATGAATCTTGAAATAACTCCGTGGCTTTTAATCTTGTTTTACTAAAAAATGACATTTACATTATTATTTTAAAAAAGAGCCCCTAATACTCTCTGTTCATTTACAAATATATCAACAAAACACCCATCTCTTTCTAATGTAGAAAAGAATGAAACTTTAGTATCTATATCAAACCCAGCCATTTGTGGTAAACAGTATGCAGTGATTTGGCTATTAATATTATTTTGTATAGTGTTTTCATTTAATACTAACGAAAAAATTAATTCATCTAAATTTGCACCTATACCAGGTACTCCTAATACATCTCCTTTATTAGTAAACAGGCAGTTTTCTATTTTAAGAATTAATTGAGATAGTGTATCACTTACCTCTAAAGTTTGCTCATTATACTTTGGGGCCAATGCATCTCTACTATAAATGTCTCTAATCATTGAAGAACACTAATTTTTTATTATATATTCTCTTTTTATTTAATAGCTTTCAGATTATAATTATCCTGTGAAAAAGTAATCAACACCCTCATCACCTTTAATTTCTTCAACTACTCTATCTACCTCTTCTCTACCTTCCGAAGAAATCATATCATAATTAATTGTAATGTTACCTGGAAGAGTAAATGAAAAAGTTCCTAGTATTCTAGACAATTGTATTTTAGCCATTCCTATAACATACCTTTGGAATGCTTCATCTTCAAATAGAGCACAATCTGGAATAGTTGAAAAGATTTCAAATATAACAGCTCTCTTAGGTAATTCTCCTTGGAATCTAAATTTCTTAGTTAGCCTATTAAATGTATATGATATCTGTGGTAAAAGAACCTGTCTTGCATTATCCATGAACAGTGAATTAACAACATAATACATTAAATTTTCACTTCCAATACCAGCACCATAAACATCATCATATATAAACTTGTCGATTGAAAAATCTACATCGTCTGCATTAAAGCTCATGCTACCGAATCCACCATCTTCACCACTAAATCCACCGATCTCAAATACATCGTTCACAGAGTAAACTCTAGATGGCATTTGTACTATACCTCGAGGGTTAGCTAATTGATTTTTATTTGTTATGGTTTGGTTTACATTCTTTACACCTTCAGTTCCATAAGGTACACCTTGTTTGAAATTAGCTTTATTAACAGCACCTGCTGGTAAAGCAATATACATCTGCTCTACACTATCTTCATATATTTTATAAAAATAACCTTTTGCTCTATTTATGATATTAGCCAATTCTTTTTTAGGAACTGTAAATGGAATCTGACAAGCAATAGTTAAATCATCATTAATTAATTTAATTAACGCGTCTAAACATGCTGCTTCATCCGGATCATTACAATAAGTATTCTTGTTAGCCATACTTTATTTATATTTTTTCTATTTCAATTATTTCGGCATTTTCAAATCGTGCCATCTTCGTTGCTCTACCTTTTCTAAAAATACCACCATCCATCTCTCCACTGAATACACCTCTTACCCCAAAGACATATGAATCTTTACACATTACATTTTTACTAACATAAGAATCTTCTATTTTAGAATCAGCAACATCGCTGGCCCCAAAAAGATTACTTTCAAATAATGAAGAGTTTATTATTTCAGAACTAAATATATCACAATTTAAAATATTACCTTGAACTTTGCAATCTACAATATCAATTCCTTTTATTTCAAAGCATCTCATTAATTCAGCATTCTTTAATTGTATTCTTCCAGTATCAGCATCATAATTAACTAATCCTTCTTTAAGCCCTGCTTTAGTTAAAAGATTAAATAACTCTTCTCTCATTTTAGGATAAAATGTTTCTACTATTTGATCATAAGTTTTAAGATCAACCATTAATTGAATTTTAGGAAATTTCTTTTTAAATGTTTGATAATCTTTATAAGATTCAACAATTCCACTATGTTTTTCTAAAATACGATCTAACTTTTGAATGTCTTCTTTATTATATACTGGGTTAGTTAAAGTTTCATACAATGATAAAACAAAATGTTCTGTCATATTCATTATAGTATTATATTTCTTTTCATAATCCTTTCCACCTAAATATCTAAATTCTATATAATTTTTAGGTATCTTAGAAAAGTTTACTCCATAATATTTTTCAGAAACAAACATATAATTTTTCCATGAAATAGTTGAAGGGGATGGTTGAGTCATTCCACTTAAAGGAACAATAAATTTTATAGACTTGGCATAAACAGAATCTTTTCTATTTGGAAATGCTTCATATACGGCATTCTCATTAAAGTTTAAAACAAACTTACCAATATCTAAAGAAGATACATTTGTTGGTGTTCCTAATTTCTTTCCATCAAAAGCTATATTAATATGAATACTACATCGCTCATTAGTAGATCCATTTTCACGAATCCACTTTAGAGTTTTTGCAATAATAAGTTTTGATTCAACAAAGGGCATTGGTCCAGTAACCAATTCAATCATACCAGAA
>Ga0209535_1000489_pt1 | contig 28320 bp, 45 predicted proteins | sample LinPmetageLP28_FD_184041 | JGI IMG/M metagenome (GOLD analysis project Ga0209535, IMG submission 184041) | Marine viral communities from the Pacific Ocean - LP-28 (SPAdes) (version 2) | ecosystem: Environmental > Aquatic > Marine > Oceanic | place: Pacific Ocean | collected 2009-08-22
ATCCATTACACTCCATTGTAAAGAACCTTGATAGTCAACAGGAGAGAAATAAAAGAAGCCCGGTGAGTAAGGATGTATAACCATGATTTGGCTATCACTTGCTTGACGTTTTCCGTCAAATGCATCGTATCGTATAGGCTTATATTTATCTTTCCTGTATTGCTCCCAATCATCTGAGTAATAATATCCTGTAATGTTACCATCAACTGCCTTTTCTGGTCTTATATTTTGTATAGGTAAATGTATTGCTTTCTTAATTTCAGTCTTGCCCTTGTTCCAAACTACATTGAACGCAGCTTGACCTAGTAACTTTAAATCCAAAGACACTTTTCGTATATCTTCATCTCTAAATATGAGCTTCATTTTAGCATAGTCTAGTGGTCTTTTGTCTGCATCCGTTGCATCAAGACCTTGACCATAAATCATTTCGCCTATACCTGTAATAATAGCATTATTAACTGCACTACCATTGAACCTATCTATTAGGAATTGATAGTAGTTGTTATCTCGCCCATATTCTACCCACTCCCTAGCAGGGTTCTCCTCAATCTTTGGAGTAGTATAGGAAGCCATTTTTACTAAATTTATCATGCTGCTTATTCTTCTGTGTTATAGTAAACGTAATTTCTTGCAGTTGGGTTTGCATACTCAGTAAATGTAACTTCACTATCTGCGTCAATTATCATTGTACCCTCCCATCGTAAACCCAATACAACGGCATCTGTTGGAATTATATTTGTATCATTCGTTTGCTCATATACAACTACATTGTAAAATGAGTTTGTCTTTAATGCATTAAATGGAGCTGCGTTTGTTGGTACATCAAATCTTATTGCTCTTTGGGATCTGGCAACAGGAGAAAATGCTCCGTATGTTGCAACTCTTGTTTGGTCATCTATTACACCAATCAAAAAGTAATTACCCTCAGCATCTACACATTGATTGTAAATGTTTAAAGACAATTTATTTGCAGCAATATTTTGTACCCAATGCTCCATTTACTTTTTCTTTTTTACTTTGAAAGATTTGTGAACCTCACAACCTCTTTTTTTAGCATACCAATCAGCAAACTGCTCTGCATCTTTGTGCATGTCAAAATACTTTGTAATAGCAATAAAGTCTTTATCTACATGTGTAATTTTGTAAACAGTTTTGCTCTTGACTTTAAGTTTATCAAAATATATCATATTATTGAATCGTCTGAGTTATCTCTAATAAATTTAGCTGCTTCCGTTCTTGTCATTAAGCAGTTGTTTGGATATTCCTTACCCTTACCTAAATCGAGCAAAGCAGAAAGCTCTCCACTGACCCAACTTGCTTCAAGTTCAATTATATGAAATTTAGCCTTACCAATTTTTACAACAGGGTTAGCACCAAACTTTCTACGATTGTACTCTCCAAGCTCTTTAAAGGTTGGTTTAATGAGACCATTTTGAACACCCTCCTCGTCATATTGTGGTATTCCGTAGGTTTTCATTAACTCTTCTGGAATCAATCCTTTAAAAGTCTTTGTATCAAGAGATAAATAAACGTTTCCTCTCATAATTAATTTGTATGTGCAGATAAACCTGCGTTATAATTGTTTTCTATTTCGTCAGCATCCAAAGCAGTATCATAAAGTAATACATCGCTTATTCTTTCTGAGTAAGGCGTTCCGTTAGCTTCATTATATCTACCTATATCTAATGTATTAGAATTGTTAGGTATTGAGCCTGTTAAAGCGGTTGTTGTAGATAGCACACCATTTATGTAAGTTTTAATATTAGAACCATCATAAGTACCTGCTATGTTTACCCAACCTGATGTAGGTATAGTGTTACTTGTCCCAAAATTCCCACCTATATAAAATCTAAAGTTTGATGTTAATTTATATAACATATAATCTTTTGGAGATGGATTCTTCCATTTAGCAACCAAACCTCTATCGCTTTCTGTATTAGATTGAATCCAACATTGTACAGTTATTTCAGTTGTTGGATTTATAGAAGCATCATCAGCCACCTCAGCATAACCTGTTCCGTCTAAATTAAACGAGTTCAATCTATCTCGAACTGCGTTACCGAAGATGTCTTGTGTTGGTATAGTTGGGTTAGGTATTAAAGTAACCTCATCTGCCACAGGTGTACTTTTCGCCCAATTCATCATACCTAGTTGTGGTATTCTTGGTTGAGCATCAACGTATACAGCTCCATTAATCAAACCTCCGTGGTCGGATGCGGTTACTTCTCGAACAGAAAAGTTTTCTATTTCCCAAACCGCTCCACTATTACCTGTAACTCTTTTTAACCCAAAATTAGGTACAGTACTAGAAGGTGTAAAATCGAAGGAATATTCTCCACTTTGAGATATTGTAGGCGAATTAGGTACGTTAGTACCTGTAAATGAAGAAAACGCTAAGTTGGTATCTCCACTTATTCTAGTCGCTTTAAAAGATATTTTATAAGATTTGTTTTGAGTTAAACTTAACCCTGTTTGATAAAAATAAGTTGAAGCTCCTCCGACAGATGTCATAGTACATTTATTGTCACTTATAGATGCACTACTTAATACCCAATTAGTTTCTGATGAAAAATCTCCATCAACAACCTCTTCCTCTTCCAAATTAGTTCCACTATCATAAGCTACCAATCCATCGCCCTCGCTCAACGCCCAATATGCTTTTAAGTTTGTAACGCTTAAAGACGTACTAGGGTTATCTATTGCAAGTTTATTTGGGTTTGCGTAATCGTATGCTATGTCATCCGTACTCCAATAAGCATTATATATTTGAAAATCTGATAAACTACCATCAAATCTATTAGCTGCGTTTGTTGTATCATATCTACCTCCTATAACTGAATTCCCAACTGTACTTAAATCAATAGGAGATGTTAATGCTAAAGTTGAGCCAGACTTAACACCATCAACATAACACTCAACAGTTGAAGCATTTACTCTAAATACCACACGTTGCCATTGGTTCTGTATAGGTGTACCAAATTGCTTAAATCCACTATTAAAAAAAGCAAACACTTGCCCACTACCTGCATTAAATAAACCTAATATAGTTCTAACAGTACCATCTAAATCCATCACGAACTGATATGCAGTATCTTTAGGGTAAATCCAAAATGCAAAAGTAGCACTTGTACCACTCATCTCGAACCCTGTTGTATTTACATATTCAGTTGAGCCATTAAAATCAAGAGCCTTTCCTGTAAACAACTCGCCTACATTATTGTTGCCCGATTTGTCAGGTGTTATTTGGGTTAGTTCTTTTACGGTGATGTTATTAATAACAGCATCAACATTATTACCATTACTAGACCTTATAATATATAAAATAGCCGAAGTTGGTTTTACTATAAAAGTTTTTATTCCATCTGTATTAAAGTCATTAACAACTCCACCTGCTTGTATTCTTATTGTACCTGTAATAGACTCAATGTCAACTTCTATTTGATATGTTTTATTTGCATCAAAGATAGTTTGATTAACTCCTGTTGAGTTTTGCGTTTCAGACGCATCGTAATCTATGTGTAGCTGATTGTTTACAACCTCTACAACTTGACCACTTGGTATTTGCGTTGACCAACCTGTTAACCCATTTGAATAATCTCCATTGACAACTTCCTCCGTACCTAATGTTTCGCTCGTTTCAAATCCAAGCCACATCTTTAGATTGGTTGTGATGACTTCGGCTGCTGCTAATGCACTACGAAAACTACTTATTGTATTCTGTATAATGTTTACTAACATATAGCCCTTTTTAGAATAAAGCTACTATGTCCGTTGCAGTTGTATCTGTTGCTTTTACATGCGTAACTTGTACAGGTAAAAAACTTCCGTTTGCTATGTTCTTTAATAAGACAGTAGAACCACCTAAAGTGATTACATTTATATTTCCTCCTGTACCTACAAATAATGCAGCAGGAGAGTTAAAAGATGCTCCTACTATTGCAGTTCCATCGCTTGGTGTTACTATTGATGCAGTTGCTGCTTGTCTTACTATTGTATTCTGTGGCATAATCTTGTTTTTTAAGTATATTAATAAATAGTAAACTACCTGTTTTGTTTTAGTATAGAGCAAAAAAAACCCTCACATCTCTGCAAGGGTTCTAATATTATATACCAGATCTATGAATCTACAACTGTTATTGTAGCACCTAAACCATCAAATATGGTTGTTGTTCCCGGTTCAACAAAAAGAGCAGATTTACGCTCTCTTGATGTTATCGTCAATGTATAGCCACTCATATCGCCAAGAGCTTTACCCAATGCAACGCTACCACCTGTAACAGTTGCACCATTGTAAGCACCTACTAAGTAACATTGCCCAAATCCATTCGCTTCATTCACATTGTTGTCCTCTGTGAATATTTGAAAGCGACCAGAAGTTAATAAGCGAAGTGCAGAAAGTGCTGCCTTGCTTAAATTTGGTAACATTAATGTAGTTACTTGCTCATAAAATACTGTACCATTGTCCTCAGACACAGTTATAGTTTCAGTATATTCAGAGCTTTGTGGGTTTAAAGCATATTTGAAAACATTTGCAGTACCTGCTACACCTGTAAGTTGACCATCTGCGTCAACTGTGTAAGCTCCAAGTGTATCATGATTCGCAAAGTAGACGTTTCTTAAACCGCCTACTGCTTCTCTACACTCTAAGCCTCTACCATTTGTTAATAAACATGCCATACCTTAACGAATTATGCGTAAAGAACGATGTCTGCACGAGTAGAGTAACCTACACCTGCATTGAACTTCATTACTAGATTAACATTATCTGAACCATCAATTATAGTTTGGTCAAGTAGTTTTACCTCAGTCATATCTCCCTCTAAGTCTGTTGCAAAGAACATGTTAGATTTACGACCTGCTACCATTACGTTAGCTGCCATACCCGGACACCACTTAATTGGAATACCCTCAAAGTTTGACTCAGTTACACCTGCATGGTATTGGTTTAAGTAACCTAAAGCTGCTTGAGCTGAGATGTAATGTTTAAATGCTGCCGTACCCATAAAGATACATAAGTCATCCTGTCCGTAAACTGCGTCTGCAATTCCATCACGAACTTTACCAATTTCAGCAATTACGTTTCCTGCATTGATACCACCTACAACTGCTCCTACATCTGCACCACCATCGGCAGTAAGTAACGCTTGGAATCCATCAAACTCTCCACCTGTTGCTGCTGCACCTTGCCAAATTGACTTCTCTACTTGCTGCCCTACTAAAGAACCTGCATAAGAGATTAAGTAAGTTGCGAAGTCAGATTGTAAAGTACCATCTAAACCTGCTCTCATGTTTGCACCTGCCCAAGTTGAAAGCCAATCGTTTTTACACAATGCTCTGTTTACTTGTAAACGCTTTGGTGCAAGAGCTTTCTCAACGTAAGTAACATCTCCTGCACTTGTAAAATCACAAGTTGCATCTGCTACTGCTGCTGCTGCTAAATTAAAATTGTTTAGGTTTACTTTAAATGCTACGTTTGGTAACACAGTCAAGTATCCTTTTGCAAGTGTTTCTCCACTTAGTAGAGATGCACTCATAAACCCTGCTGCCGCTTTCCCTGCGTACAGTTTAGTATACGAATCTGCCATTTCTTAAATATTTTGGTTTTTATTAATTAAATATTGAACTCTTTCTTGTGGGGATAACTTAGAAAACTCAACCATTGATTTAGTTCCTGTTGTCTTTCCCTCTGGACTTGGAGTTATCTCCTCGCCTACTTTTTCGAACTCTTCAACTTTAGCAACTGCCTCTTCTTTTGCAGTTTTCAAAGTATTGAACTCTTCTTTAATGCTTGCAAATTCCTGTACTAAATTCTCTAGCACTCCAATCGCTTGCACTAATGCGTCTTTTGTTTCGGTGTTTGCTTCGCTGAGTTCTTCAGTTTTTGAATCTTCAACTACTTCCTCAACAACCTCTTCTTCAGGTATTCCGATACGAGCAATAACTCCCTCTTCCTCTACTACTAGCAAAGTACCATCAGCAAAAACATACTCTCCAACAGGCATTGGCTGACGCTCATCTTCTACAACGATAAACACCTCGTTACCAATATCAAAAGAATCTGCACTTATAATAGTACCATCTTCTAAAGTTGCCTCCTCGAATTTTAAATGTTCTTTTGCTTCAGATAATTCAGCAGGTGTAGGTTCGTTTTCGCTTACCACTTCTACCATACCCAAAAGTTCTTTGATTTTGTCTAATGCTTCCATTTTCTAGGGTTTGTTTCTATTCTATTAAATAGGTTTACTTTTTGTTTGTTTTATTTTCGCTATCCTTGATGATTTGTCTGAGCTTACTTAATACATCTTCTTTCTCCATTTTAATGCCCTCAGATTCTTTAGTATCAAAGTAGCCCTCAATAGAGAAACCTTTAACCTCGCCCTCTTTTATATAGTTGCTCCAAACATCTTCGTTCTCAATCTTCATGCAAGCAACCCAAGTTCCAACAGGATAATTAAACCCATGCAAAGCTGACTTATCAATCTTTGAATCTTCTACAATCCAAGTTTCGATTGTGGTAACTCCGTTAACTGCTCTCTCATGTCCTAAAGTAGCAGATTGATGTTTGCTATTAATCATGTAAAGTTCCTCAACTCTGCGTATTGTTTCCTTACTAAAGAAGCAGTTGTACTTTTCGCCCTCTGCATCAACTCTTAATATAGGCATATCAGGAATCATTACTGCACCCATGACAATACGTTTCTCATCGTTTAATGTTGCAAACTTCTGAGGCTTGCCAGATCTAGAGAAATACATAAAGTTTTCTTCTATTGCAGGATCTTCAACTAAGCTAATAGCAAAGACACCAACATCTGCATCATTCTCGTTAAGCACGAACTCAACTAATTTCATTTTATCGTACTTTCTTTTTTTACGCTTTTCTTCGTCTTTCTTTTTCATTATAATACAGTTTGAGTTTTAATGTATAAATCTGCTTCTTGTGAATCTGTTACTTCTTGTGATATTACATAGGCTTGCACAGGAGGAGTATCATTTCCTTGATTAACTAAATCGTTTAGGTTAGCATTTACAGGTATTGCTTGACCTATTGTATTACCTATTGGAGATGCACTTGGTATTGATGCTGATGCACCACCTCCTGAACCTTTGACCTCAGTTTGCATTATGTTTTTAACGTTTGCCAAACCTGCTGCAATGACTGCTGCTGCCGTAACAAAACCTAACGTACCTCCTTGTGCAAATGCTTTGTTTGCACCTACATAAGTATCAATTATTGCTGATGCAATAGCAAGCTCTTTACTTTCTCCTGCTAATGCACCTAACGCACCTGCAAGTTGAGATGCTGCACTTAGTTGGTCATTTACTGAGTTCTGCCTTAGTATCTTTTTATCTGCTTCAAACTTCTTAGTTATTGCAAGTTCATTTGCTCCTGCTTTTCTAGCTAACTGAATTTTAAGATTATACTCTTGAGTAAGTGATTCAAGTTCTTGCTCTCTAGCACTCATTGTTGAAAGCCTGATGTCATTTCTTGCCTCGTCTAATTCTTTCTCAAGAGCTGCTTGGTTAGTTAATTGCTCAGACCTTTGTCCTGCAATCCTTTCTTCAATGTCTAATTGCTCAAGCAATGCTTGTTCATACGCAGTTTGTAATGCAATAGAATCTTTTTGTGTAGATAATTCAAGAGCTGCAATCCTTACTCGTTCATCAACTATTTCTTTTTCTTTAGCAGTTTGTTCTTCTAGTATCCTACCTAGTTCATCATTAGCTGCAATACGCTCATCGAATGTTTTACGAACATCATCTCTTATTTGTCTTTGCAACTCTGCATCTAATTGGCTTTGTAGTTGTTGTTTTGCTCTTTGAACTTCCAACAACTCAGCATTCTTCTTTGCATTTGCCAAAGCAGTACCTGTTGCAGTTGCTGACTCAATAGATATTTCTTTTATACCCTCAGTTGCTACCTTAGTTGCTATTGTAACAACATTACCAATCTCTACAACTGCTTCTGCAAAGTTTGTTGCAACTTGTTCTCCTGCAACAATAACATCATCTACAACCTCTGTTAAATTAGCTCTTGTTTCAACTAATTTTTCATTTAATAACTTTATTGTTTCAGGATCATTATCGCCAAGAAAAGATTCTTCCCAAGCTAATTGAGCCTCTTGAGCTGCCAATATAATACCATAGAAAGCAAGTTTTAAAGGAGTAATAGCAATAGTCATTAAACCACCTATAACCTTTTTTAAGCCCTCAAACCCCTCAGAAGATTTGCTTACTGCATTAAACACATCAGTAACAACACTAGTGATTTGATTAAATAACACTCCCATTGTTTCAGTTGCAATAGCAACCCCATCAATAACAGTTTGGTTTTGCATCATTATCTCTTTCAAGAAATTGAATGCCTCAATCACAAGACCGATACCCATCGCTTTCATGGCAAGCCCAACACCCTTAAATCCTTTACCAACTTTTTTTAAACCTCCTGCTAGTTTTGAGTTAGATGTTTCGGCTGCTTTGCCGTTTTCCTCTAATGATTCCTTAACCTCATCTAAACTTTTTTGCAATGCTTCTACATCAGCAACAAGTTTTAGTTTGTACTCTTCTGCCATATCTCTTTTTTAAATTGTTGCCATGCTTCTTTTATAGATGTTGGATATTTGTAAGCTCCAAACAATACTTTGTTCTCTTCCGTTTCTTTGATCTGGTTAGATGTAACCAACCTTATAACTTCGTTTATCATGAACCTGCTACTCTTTCTAAGATTAATTTTGCACCTGACACATACCTTGCAGTATGTCCTGTTACTACTATTATACTCCAATAAGTTCCTTTAGCTGCGTTCTGTCCTGTAAGTGTAACAGTTGAGTTAATTGCAGTTGATGCACCAACCTCTGTACTTGTAGCATCGTCAACTTCTGAAACCCTTACTGAGAAAGTTGCAGCAGTATTATCTCCATAAACTACTACAGAATTAACTCTATAACCTAAAGGTAATTGAAACGATGAAATCAAGTTTACCGATGAGCTTGGAGATGTAACGTATTGCCCATATGCAGCCATTACACCACCTGCACCACTATTTGAATTTGTTTTTGTAAAGTCAGCAGCAGTAAGGTACATTTCAGTATCGTAAATCGTTCCTATGTTCTGCCCTCTTATTGGAACTGTACTAGGGAACTCTGTGCGTGTTACCCATTCAGTATGTTCGTTTACTTCATCATAGCTTAAAACCTCGTTTACTTTAGCCTCTTCGCCTATTCTCCGAACTGTACCCTCTAGGTATATTTGTGTTGATTCGTTTACCACAACGCTTGATGCAGTTTGTCCGACTATAACTTCGCCACCTGTGGTATTTACATTCTTATTTTGATTAAATACAATTGGAGATGGTACAGGTTCGTGTGGCAAGACAGTTGTATTCCAATAACAAACATTGTCTATAAAGCTAAAGTTGTTAGCCTCGCAACATGCTTGTGTTGGAGTAGCTGATGCACCTGCTGAATTTGCCCAAGTTGTAGTACCGTTTAAGTTTGTTGATAATAATTCTAAATCACAATCAAGAACACTCATTGAATCATCAAATGTACCCTCAATTATTTTTATCAGCTCTACCTTTGTACTTTGGTTTTTACCTAAAGCATAGGATGTAATTTTATTTATTCTATAATATGAATTTTGAACAAATATTTTATCATTGTACTTAAACTGAGCAATGTCCTCTGGAGTTAGATAAAAGTTTGCAGTAAGTATTCTTGCATCTTTATTATATATGTTGTTCAAATACTTCCTCCAACACTTTGCATATGTATCGTTTACAGGTTGTGAATCAACGTAAAATTGTAAATCAAATGCATACTTAGTTTTAAATCTAATATCTGAATCAGTTGTAGATACATTTGTGCCACTCATTAAATAATGATTGCAAAAAGGATAAGATGTTTCTGTTGTATATCCTCCTGTTGCATAACTCCAAAATCTATATGCATCACAAGATTTTAAACCACTATAAGCAAATAATCTAGGTTTAATCTCTACAAAAGTTGCTGCTCCATTATCCCATTTATAAGGCAATGCAATAAGCATATTATGTCCTTGTGGTCTTTTGGTATTCCATGAAGAAAATATTGACTTAACCTCTAACTCTCCCTTTCCAAAATCTCCACTTAATGCAGCAGTATAACTATTGTAAACCTCATCAAACGTATCTTGCCAATAATAGTTTAGCCTGTCCTCATCTTCTAAATCACTCATCAATATGCGTTCTTTTCTGAACTCATTTGTTGGCTTGAGCTTTACATCCTTATTTAAGTCTATTTTGTTACTCCAATCCTTACTTGTTCCTGCGTCAAAGTAATCTTGTGCAGGTTCTATATTAAGCTGATTTGTAACACCCTTATCCATCTCAATAATAAGATTGTACCTAGAGCATATAGCACTAATAAAATCAACCTGCTTTTCAGTTGGTAATATATTATTGTTAGCTGATAAATCAACAGTTGAACCCTCAGCTTGAATAGGTGCAGCAAATAAAGAAAAGTTTGAATATACTGATGGACTTCCAAATGTTTGTTTTATCTGCAATGTATTACTACCAGATCCTAAAGCTGATGACTGAAATGCAGCTAAGTATATTTGGTCATTTTGCTCTAAAAATATCTCAGCAGTTACTACATCTTTAGTAGTTTGTGATGTAGTTACATTGTCAAAAAATTTATTGTTAAATGTGCCATTAGAACCTTGACTAAATTGTGTTGTAACAACATGAAAGTATGAAGAATCGTTTAATTTTCTTATATCTAAAAATGCACCAAAACCACTTGTATTTGCAAAATTGTATTGTAAATTAATTCTAAATTTATACATACCTGATATTGGTACATTGTAATATGGTGTTGCAGCTGACTCGTTATAGTTACCTACTGCATCAAAAAGGTTACTCGTTCCAATAGTATTAAAATATATAGGAGACAAATGACTGTTACCATCGAAGATAATATCAATATCTTGGTCTTGCTGCAAGCCTATTCTAAAGGAATCTAAAAAATTACTTTCCAATGTTTGAAAGCTATTTGCTAAAGTCATGTATTGCTTTGCAAAGAAATCAGTTGCAAAGAATGTAGAGCTTATTGTATAACCTATTGATGCAAGTATCTTTTCAAATAGTACCTTTACGTTTATTGCAGGTTTTAATTTAGTAGGGTTTATTCCCTCTTCAATCGTTCCGTTTAGATTTTGATTATTATAGTCATAACCATAGTCAGCAATAGGATATAATATCTCCTCTCCTGTTTGCCCTGCTGATGTTGTATAGGTTGTATCTCCACTCCATGAATCCTTTACATTTGCAGCAGTAAGTAAATGGCTAAACTCAGATAAGTCTAGTTCATTAAGTTGCTTCTCGTCTAGTGATGTTGCAATGTTTGATATTACACCAAAAACTAGAGCTTCATAATACTTTGTAGAATTGTTTACATTTAGCAGTTGTAAATAACCACTAAAGACAATATTTGAATCTACATAAATATCAGCCTCGCATTTTATAGAACTATTAAAAGAGCCATCAACAGAAACAACATCATAAAAATGACTAAAGAAATCATTGTTGACTTGTGTAAATGGCAACGTAAACGCTTGAGTAAAGTCAGACTTTTGCGATGCCAGATCTTGTATCTCTTTAGCTGAGTAATTCCCTTTGATAGATACATCACTTACATCAAGATAATGTAAATCAGTTCCTCCTTGCTCTTTTACAACTAACTGAACCATTATATCATTCTTTTTAAGTTATGTGCGTATTGGAAAGTAAACGAGTATTGAATGAGCTTATCTTTGACTGTGGTCTTGTATTGGAATTGGCTATCAATTAAAATCAAAGGTACAGGTTCTTGCAATACACCATCATCGCCAACCTCAACAGGAGCAATTAATTGTATATCGTTTGACTGCATCATTCCTTTAAAGTAATCGTTGTACGCTTCATCTAAATAGCCTGTGTTAACTGTTATCTGCTTTGTTCCGTTAACGCTCTGCACCTTACCTCTCTCAAAGCTATCTATTGAAAATGTTGCTGCATTCCATGAGCCTGCATTCCGTTCGTATTCGATTGACCTTTTCATCGATATACTCTCATCTGAGTTGTTATTGAAATAGTGGTAATCCCATGTACCAAATTTGTTCTTCCAAGCTACTGATTGAGATGGATATTTTGAACATTGAGAAATCTCAAATAATAATGGTCTTATATATTCAGCAGTTGGATAAGATGTAATTTTGTGATAGTTACCTGTACCAGAACCAACTGCACTAACTATAAATAAAGTAGCAACATTGTTATCTGCTGCACCCATAGAAACCCAATCAGTATCTCCACTTGATTGTATGTATATATAATCTCCTATTTTAGCAGTTGATGCTGCTTTTGCATCAATAATAGTTTGTGCTCTTGTTACGTTACCTACACTAATAGTATAATATTTATCAGTTGTTTGCATTTGGTAACCTCCCAAATCAACATACTTCATTTTAGCTACATTCTCATACCCTGCTGCTATAAATAAAAGCATTTCATCTTCATCGCCTGTTGCATCGCTTGCAAGAACACCACCATAAGTTGATTGATTTGGCAAGTATATTTGTGCTGTGTAGTTACTTAAATCTGCGTTTGGAGTTTCACTATAAAATTTATATTGGAAACCTATGTTGCTACTATTGAAATATGTACTACTTTCATTTAACCATGATAATGTTCTGTAATCTCCTGCACCTGTAAGATGTGCAATCATGCCACTTGTATCGTTTGGTTGTGTTGTTACGTATGGAATTTTGCTCAAGAACTTTTCGTATGGTGTTGTTAGTCTAGGAGCATACAACTCAAATTTAAAGTTCATTTGGTCTTCCCACTCATTTGCGTAATTGATTAACGCATAAGTAACATCAATGTTTTGGTCAACTCTGCTTATCGTTCCTCCATCAGTTGAAGCAAACTCCTCATAAAATCTAAGAGTAACTAAACGTAAAGTATCTGTATTCTTGCTAATTGCAAAATCAACATTAGAGCCTGCTGATGGGTTTGGAATATTTCTAGGCATCAAATGTATAGAATTGTAACTTACTGCACCTGTGATAGTGTTAGCATGCTTATTCGTTACTGTTGTGTAGTTCTTAACAATACGCTCAATATTAAAATGAGCTGCACCTGCATTGTTCTTTGGTTGTTTCAATGTTGCCTTAACAACTCCACCAATTACAACCTCTACAATGTACCTGAAATTAAATACAGGTGTTGTTGTACTTGTGGTTGTTACTATCCAATAATTACTTCTAGTTGCCGTTGTTGCCATTTGTCTTTATTTCATCTAATGTAAAACTCATAAACTTTTCAAAATCTAACATGTATGCCTTTTTAATTTCTTTAGGCAGTTTCTTGTATGTTTGTTTAAATGCGTTGGTAAAAAATCCGTTACCCTCATATCCAAACCTGTTAATCTTTCTGGCAACTAGAAAAGCAATCGACCTTTGTTGTTGTGTCTTGTTCTTCCATGCCTCGTATTGTCCTTTGGAGTTTCTCGGTCTTAACTTTTTACGCTTAACCCACTCCAATATGTTTTGGTAAACAACCCCACCTTGTGAATTGTTTGACTTACCTCTTCCTTTATCAATCTGCTCTCCATAATCTTCGTAATTGAATTTTAAAGAGAATGCATTTAATGTAACCGCTACATCATAATCAATAGACTTAAGGAGCTTACCTGTATCGTACCCTCGTTTGCTTCTCAGCAAATTTGCAGCAGCCACCTCAACAGTCTTTTTACCGAACTTGTTTAAGGCTTTAGATAAGTTCTCTCCTTTAAATTCCATCTATCGATTCATCGGTGTTTCACAAGCAGAATTTTGTGCTTGCACAGTTATGTTGAATGTACCTTTCCAACCACTTAGTAAGTTCTCAAACCTATCTGTAAATGGTTCACAAGACAAGCTCTCAGGCATCGTTATGCTTTGCGTTACTGCTGATGTATTTGAGTAGCTTCCTGTTCTAAATTCTCGATATATATCTGCTAGTATTAAGAATGTTCTATTTAAAGCAAAATCTTGGTCTGAACCATCAGCATCGACCAAATCCATAACAAGCAAATCAAAAGTAAACGTAAATGTAGTCTTGTTAATTGATGCACTTGTTTCGATTAAATGCACCTTTGTAAATACGTCTTGCGTTTCTAAATCAGCCTCAAAAATATCTCCTGTTGTAAAGGTTTTAACTTGTTGGTGCTGCTCGCATATCTTCTTAAACGTATTTACTATATCAATGTAACTTTTCATTTCTTCTTATTTACTTTGTTCCTATCTTTAATATAAGAGATGTATGTTAGTGTTTCGTTTATGTTGAGCTTTGTTACTGCATCCATTTTAAGTATGTCATCGTTGCACAACATCATTATTACAGAATACCAACCCCATCGTTTACCGAAGTTTGCACTTGACTCACTTTCTCCTCCTCCTGTAAAGACACCATTGTGTCGCTCAAATAACCCCTCCCTAAACGATAAAAAAAAACCAAGCAACTTTGTGCAACTGATGCAGGCATCTTATTCAAGAATAGGTTTGCCCTCTCATCTATCTTTGCATCGTACTCCTCAATCAGATACTTACCCTCGCCCTCAGTTGTAACTTTCCTGTAAAGGATTGCCATAATCATGTGCAAGTTTTTGTCTAAGTCTTTGCAAAGCATGTCAATATCCATGAACTCGCCTGTTGATATACTCTGAATATCTGGATTGAAGCCATATTTAACACCCTCTATGCTTACCAATTTGATTAACGATGTTTCGGTGTTAGTCATTGCACAAAGTTTCTTGTACATGGCTAATAAATCAAGCACCTTAATTCTGTTGATATTAGAATCGTCTACTTTATCAACCAAGAGCTTAATAACTTCTTTAGCTTTCTCAACTTCGTCAATCTCTAGCTTTTCAATATCAGCTAGTTTAATCATCTGCTTTATAGTAATCTCGTTTAAGTCTTGTGGAATTATAACTTTCATATTATTAAATAGGTTTAACTTGTTATTGTATAAAAAATGTGTAATGTGTTTACTTAATAGAATATCGACCGATGTTTGGTCTTGACTTTGTCATGATAACTGCGTACCTGATTGCATCAATAGCATGGTTGTAATTGTCAATCGGTTTGTTCAGCAGGTATCCGTTCTTGTCCTCCTGCCATTTGTAGCTATTAAACTCATTGATAAGGTTTGTACTCTTGCTTGTTACTTTAAGCTCGTAACGTTTGAGCAAATCAATCCCTATGTTAATACTGTCCTTACCTTTAGATGCAGGCTTTATATTGAACCCTAGTCTATATATTTCCTCGATAGATTTAGGTTCAGCAGAATCTCCGTAAATAGCTCTTCGTCTATCAATCCCGAAATTGTGTAAAGACTTAGCAATGTCTTGGTTAGTGAGTCCTCGTTCATATATCAGCTCGTTAAATATTAAAGCACCCTCGTACTCGTAAACTTCTATCAATGCAGTAGGGTCATTTGTGTAACCAAAATCTAAACCTATTGCAATCTCTTTAGCATCTTCTGGAATCGTTCCAACAATCTGCACCTTGTTAAATATAATCGACTTACTGAACCCTCGCTCTCCCAATCCGTATATCTTCCAATACTCTTCATCGGTATGCTTTAGCCTTTCAATCTCATTAACCAATTCATCAGCTAAAAATGGATTGTCTAAATACGTTGATTTAATGAACGTACAATCTTCTCTGCTTAGCACCTTATCATATATCCAATGGTGTGTGTCAGATGGGTTGTAATCGATGTATATCTTCTCCTCAGTTCTAATGATTAGCTGAAAGAAATCCTCCCAAGTTAATTCGTTTGCTTCATTGCAAAACAGGAAGTGTCTTTTTGTACCTCTTTTCTTTTGTGGTTGGTCAAGAGATATAAACTCAAATGTGTTACCATTTAAAGTATAGGTATGGTCTGATTTGTTGTGATGTGCTTCGTTGTACAAATCTAGGTTGCTCAGTATCTCAAAAAAGTCTTTCATGACTGAGAGCTTAAGACTAGGCAATGACTTTCTAACAATGCTGAATCTCTTGCCGGTATTCTCAAATGCTTTGACAATAAGAAGTTGACAAAGTGAGTAAGTCTTTCCAGATCTTGTCCCTCCTTGATTCACTACAATTTTTGTAGGTGCGTTATAATTACGCTCAAATACGTTACTCGTCTTTATCTTTAGACTTGACAATCTCTATCTCTATTTTGTTAATCTTCTCGCCTTGTGTTGTTACATCAATAAGCTGCCTCTCATTTAAGCCTAACTGAGTTTTGGCTGCATGAATCACAACGCTAGGCACTTTGTCTTTGATGCACTCGTAGTACTTAGACCTTATAAAATCATGTTCTATTGACTCAACTTCTTTTACTTGCTTTGCAAACTCTTCATCTTGCTTTAGCCATGCATAATATGTTACTCTTCCAACGTCAGCAGCTTTCAATGCAGTAGTAACAATACCCAATGAACTGCTTAACGCTTTGAGCATTCGCTTTTTAGCTTCTTTTGTTCTGTTTTGTTCCATATCGTTCCATGTATTTAAGATGTATCTCCTTTAATTGTTCCTTATGTTTTGTCTTATCTCCATACTTAATATGGCATGGTCTGCATACTGCTTGCAGGTTCTCAATGTAGTCTTTTGTCTTGCTCCCTCCCATGCCTCGAGCATCTATGTGATGTATATCATCAGCAGGAGAAAAGCATACCTCACATTGAATGTAATCGCTTACATCAAAGCCAAAGTATTCCAGGTATATTTTTAAGTGTTTTGTCATATCTTAGCTCCACAACATTCGCATACATCTTTTGTAGCTTCCTGTAATTGATTGTCCTCGTATTTGTCTATGTTTATATCTAAATCGTTTGCAGTAAATCCAACCTCAAACAACACCTCTTCGTCAAAGTAATTAATAAGCATGTCATCATCAAACTTCCCTCCGTTCTTGTTTAGCCTAAGGTTAAGTTTCATCTCCTCCTGCAATGGTAAATCAACCAAAGCACAAAGAACGCTCTCATGACCTAAATCTTGCAAAGCTCTAACTCTTTGATGCCCTCCAACAATTACGTTCTCTCTGTCCTTGTTTATGTTTACTACAATAGGTGCAACAATACCGAACTCAGTTATTGACTTCTTTAAATCTTTAAACTGCTTTTTAGATATTGTTCTAGGGTTGTACTCAGCAAACTCTAAAGTGAATATCTTTTTACTCTCAATCTTTATAGGCTTCATATACTGCTTTTAAATCCTCAACTGTTTGCTTTACACAACTTGCACAACCTGTAACTTTCTTATTCATTCCGAATATATCGTTGTAGATGTTGGTCAAGTTCCTGTTTTGGTCATGCGTTACTTTATCGCCCTCTATCTCCTCAAACACTCTTTTAAGTATTGAGAGTTGGTCTTTAGTTATATCAGTTTCTCTGTCCCATTTATCAATTGGGCATTTAGTGAATGCTATTCTTGCTTTTATCTGCATGAAGCAACCACATTTCTTGCATTGATTTACTGACTTTCTAAAATGCTTGCACTTATTACAGATTGCAAGTCTATCGTTCAAATTCTTTGTACTCGCTCTCAACTTCATCTTTCAAGTATTGTTTAACGTTTTTAAGTGTAGTGTATATCGATGTGGTACTTATGCCGGTATCCTTTGCTAATTTGCGAATGCTCTTTCCAGAACTAAAGTAAATCTCAAACAGGAGCTTGTCGTACTCATGCAGGTTGTTCATCTTATCCTTAACAAACTGCAACTTATTCTCGAACTCTACAAGCTCTTCAATACCATCAAAGTATTGGAAGTTTTTAACATCGTAGTTTTCCGTTCTTAGCTTGGTGTAGTATTTTGTTTTAAATGCTGAGTTTGTCCTTACATACTGATTCATCAAAACTCTTGCAGACCAAAAAACAAGATGTCCGTTTTCGACTATCTTTTTAATTTTCTCTTGGTCGTACTCTAAAATGATAACATATAAGTCTTGCACCAGATCTAGTGCATCAACCTTATTTCCTTTTGTTATCTTTTCTGCTAGCTTTAGTAACTTTGGGTAGTACTTGGCTAATTCTTGATTTAATGGCATTGTAGCGAGTTTTAAACACCTCAGATGCAATAGTAATGTTGTGCAGCTTCTTTAGTGTTTGCTTTATCTTCCTTTGAGAATCGTTTGCTTTGATTCCTCTGAGTATTACTTGATTGATTATTCCTCTCATAACTTTTTAAATAAAAAAAATGGAGCTGCTAGTGTTACCTAACAACTCCACACAAAACAACTGATGACAAGACAATTATTGTTAGGAATTACAAATGTAACAATTTTATTTTAACTAATTAAGTTATTAACTTTTTAGACTTCTCATCTATAAGTTTTTTTGCCAATAACAATTCTTGTTCAAGTGCTATTAATTTTTCAAGGTACACAGCTAAGTCCATAGCTTCTTCCTGTGCGTGTATAAGCCATTCTAAGCTACCTAAATCAACTCGCTCCATCGTAGTACCATATTTATTAAAACCTACCTCTGCTCGCTTTAAAATCTTATGAACTACTTTCTCTTCTATTTTACTCATGAACCACAGGCTTCGCAATCTTCATCATCTATTGAGCATGTTTCAGGTTGTTCTTGTTCTTCTAAATCAACAATCCAACTATCCCATGTTTCCTTTGCAATCTCTTCGTTGCGTTTCTTTTTGTCTTTGCTCATTACTTTTTGTTAAATGATTCTACAATTACTGTTAATGCTATTGCAGTTGATGCAATTATTATGACGTTTTGTATCATGTTTAATCTTCTTTAAAATAGTTATCAATCGTTTCTTTTGCATCGTCAAAGCCTGTACAAACTTTGGCAAGGTAACCTCTATTGTTAAGGTTTACAATCCATACCTTTTGAGATGGACTTGCATAGTTACCTTTTACTTTAAGCTCTATCGCTAAACCATTAAATCCGTTCCTAGCTTCATAGATGAATATATCTGGAAACCCTTTAACGTATCCTGTCCTCTTGGCTTTGAGCCTCTGCGAATGATATTTTTGATATTGACCTCCTAAAGATGCACAATATAAAACATTATACTTCATCTTTAAATAGGAAACAATAGCAGTTTGTAGTTTGTCCTCTGCTGCTTTCATTTTCTTTTGTCTTTACCTCTTGGCATTTCAGGAGGAGTAAATCCAAACATCAACCAAAATGTATCAAATTTTACGTATTTCATCTCTCTTTAATTATTTCGTAAAACTCTTTATCTATTTTCTTAATATCTTTTTGTATCTCTTTCCAAGCCTTTGCAACTTCTTTCTCTCCTCCAATATCTTTCTTACTGCCTGTGCCAGAGTTTGCAACATTAGCTGCGTTCTGCTTTAGTAATTTACTTATCCTCTTATCCATTGTCTAGTATTTTATATATTTCTTTTCTTAGGTTTTTCTTTGCTTTCTTCCACTTACCAAAATGCATTCTTAAGGCTTTTTCTCTGCACATAATTACAGGATGGAATTGTTTGCGTTTATTGTGAACAAACTTTTTTCTTGCAACTATCTCCTCCTGCACCTCTTCCCAAATTTGCTCTTTGTCCTTTTGTGTAAGCACAATAAAGTTATTAAGCTCTAGCCATTGGAATGCTTGGTTAATTCCTTGAAAAGTGTACTCATCGCCTTTGCAATGTTCCTCAAATGGTTCTATAACACAAAGCTCTAGGAACTCCTTTAGCACCTCTTCTTTGTCTATGTTCTTAGCATTCGATTCTATTAGTAATCGTTCGCCATCTTGCGACTGCTCAATGCGTAGTTTGTTAGTTTTCATCTTTTGTTTGTTTAGCCAATTAAACCATGTTCTTGGATTGATTGCAAGCTGCTCTCCCTCTCTCACTCCTTTGTGAAATGCCTGAGTAACATCTTCAGCAGTCAACCTAAAAAACTTTTCGTTTAAATCGTTCATTAAAATGTTTGCTAATACTTTCCTGTCTGATTCTGCTTTGTTCTGGCTCATCTCAAACAATGCTTTATTCAAAGTCTTAAAGCAAAAGTCTAGTAATTGTTCTGTCGGTTGTTTTCCTATTTCCATTTTGCTAAGATATTAAAACAAATTTAATTGTGATTTTAATGGTTTAATTCTTTTCTCTGCGTATTCGCATTGAGCTTTAGATATTTCACTTCCTATGTAATTATGACCATCAATTAAACAAGCAGCAGCAGTTGAGCCAGTACCTATAAACGGGTCATAAATAATGCTATTTGGTTTTGCATATATCTTAGTTAATTTTCTTACTAATTCTGAACTAAATGTTGCCTTGTTTATATCAGTAGAACCATCATTGTTTTTTGCATTTATAAAATTAAAAACATTTTCGTAATTTGCTTGACCTGTTTTTCTATGACTTACTATTTTCTTATTACAATTAAAAGTATCAAATTCATCTTTTCTACAAAATACATATATATACTCAACAATTCTTGTCATTTTATTACTACTCATATTATTTGGACTTGCGTTTTTTTTCTTCCAAATTAAAATATCTGCTAATGTAAAGTTACTTTCTCGAATAATATCAGAAATTACTAAACTCATTAAAGTTGGGTTTTCAGTTCCATAACTCATATTGTATAGTACAACATTATCTTTTTTTAATATTCTATCGAAATCTTTAAATATTCTTAATGTCCATTTAATATATTCATTATTAGTCATGCCATCCTTATATAAATCGTAACCTCTGTCTTTTGCTTCTGACCTTATAATATTATAAGGAGGAGATGTAATAATTAAATCAATACAATTTGATTGCATTTTTTTCATTGTCAGTTCATTTGACTCATTGTAAATAATGTTTTTTTTCATGTCAGTTTGTTTTGTTTGTTCATAAAATCCCCAAAGTATTCCTCACTCAATCCTTTTTTCTTTGGCTTGGCATTCCTTATCCATCTATTTGCTGCGAGCTTCCACTTTTTCATTGCGTTTCTGCCCACTTTCCAACCATTGCTTTCGTAATACTCGAAGAAATTAATTGCCTCGCTTAAATCAAAGTTTTTTAATCTAAAATAATCTTCAACAATTAAAAGACTAGAGGGTTTACTCTCTTTATTATTACTTGTAGTATTAATACTTGTAGTATTATCCTTTAACTTATCTTCAATAGGGGTATGCAATATATCTTCAATACCCCCCTTAACTTTTCTTATAGGGGTATTTAACTTTTCTTTAATAGGGGTAACTGATATAATTCGCTTATCAATCTGCTTAGTTCCAGAAATGTAAAGCATTTGCACATGAATGTACTTTTTATCTGCTAATTGCTTTATCCATTTAGAGATTGATGTGTTTGATACATTGTAAAGCTCTGCAAAGTATCCATTGCTTGCCCAACATTTACCTTTCTTGTTAGATAATGCAGTGATTTCTGAGTACAGGAGCTTGGCATTTGGTGTCAAGTCTTTGTCATACCTAACCGATGCAGTCAGAATCGAGTAATAATTTGGTTGTTCCATAGTTTTGTTTTGTCAAAGGTAAAAAAAAAGGAGCATTACGCTCCTCTTAATTAAAATGGTAATGAATCATCTGCTGATGATGTAGATTCGACAGGCTCAAAACCCTCTAACTTTTCGACTTTCCATGCCTTTAAACTCACGAAATGCCTGTCTTTCCATTCTCTACCACTTATGTTAATACTAATCTCGTAGTTCTGACCTACTTTTAAGCCCTTTACAAGAGCTATTCCTTTGTCTTGCATAAACTCTATTGGAATGTCTGCATCGTACTCTGTATCGGCTTGTTTCAAGATAACCTCTTGTTTCTTGAATTTGTCAGATATAACTTGTACATCTTTGATTTTAAGGATTGTTCCTTTTAGCTGCATAATATATGTAATTTTTGGGTTAACATAGTTGATTCGTTGTGTGCCTGTAATACCTTTCTAGTCTTTTCTTTTAAATCGTAAATCTTCTCTTTAAGTCTGGCATTCTCATTCTGCAAGTTTTCGAGTTCATCCTTTGCTCTTTGCTTTGCTCGTAACTTTACAACCTCATCCATATCTGTATTTTCTGCCATGATAAGAACTAGATTATCATAAGTCTTTCTGTAATAATCAAAAGTCTTATAATCGTTCTCATGATTCCTGCATCCATGAATTACTGATGCATGGTTCTTACCGAATGCTCTACCTATTTTTGTACACCCCCAATGATTTTCTAAAAGGAATGCATAAACCATATTTCTAGCACCTACAATAAACCTTTGTCTATTTGTACTCATTATATTTTTAGAACTCGTCTTGTTCAGCTTTGCAGCTTGTTCGATTAAGTATTCAAATTTATCTTCTTTAAACATTACAGTAGTTTTATTAATTTGATTAAACTTATTTTTGAATCGTTGCTAATCTGCACCAACTGACTAAATGTAATCTTTCGCTCATCTTTGAGCAGAACATTCAATGTCGGTTGAGATAACTTTAAAGCAGTACCGATTGTTGCCTTTGTCTTGTAGGTATTCAACAACACCTCTTGTAAATTTGTGGTTGGATTCCAACCTCTTCCTGTTTCGTTTTTCATATCTTATTTTCTTTTAAAGTCATCAGCTTCATCTTCTCCAAAATGTCCAAGCTCATAAAAGCCTGTTAGCTTTAAAACTGCTCTACTCATTGCACGCTTCTCAGCCATTGCAACAGGATAAGCATTTGATGTGTTGTTTGGTGCTGATTCGCCAAATGTTTGAATTACCTTATCGCCACTCTTTGCAGTTGCCTTAATGATAATACATTTGTTATCTCCTGAGTTATGCAGTAGTTGGTAATCAATCTCAATGTTGTTATTGGCTTGTATTTTATCAATTCCAGATCTTGAGATAATTGTATAGAATTTATGCTTGAATACATCGTCAGCAGTCAATCCATTTTTCTTGTACAATTCGTTTAGCTTGTCTTTGTTCATCTTATTGTTCTTTACTTGGTTTGTCTAAATGTTCCCACTCTTTAATTGTTTCGTTCAATGGAGAACGTTTGCCATCGCTCCACTCTTTAGATAAGTAGTATTGTCTTTCCTCATCTAAACTTAACTCTATTGCATTCATAGCTGCAAAATCAATTTGCTGCTCTCTGCTTCCTAAAAAGAATTCTTTTAACTTTCCCATCTTATTTGTTTTTGTAGTTTTCAATTTCTGATTCTAAAGCTACCTTAATTTTAGCAAGATTAACATTTGCAGTAAAGTACAAACCCTCGTCTAAAATAAACTTCTCTAGTTTTAAATGTTCTGTCAATGCTTGCTCTAAATAGTCAAGTCTTACTCTGTCTTGTGCTGATAAATTTGTCATTTGTTTTGTTTTTGTTTTGTCAAATATATAAAAAATTTTATAAACCACTACGACCTAGTTTTTCGCATGGTGCATGTCTAAGCTGCATGTCAACTTCTGGAACACCTGTGTAATCATCAGCCCAAACTGATTCAGGTTCGTACCATGCACCAACTTTGTGCAACTGCATCTTTAACTCATAAACTAAATCTTGACTTCGTTGGTCGTTTTCTAACTCCTTGATGCGAGCTTTCATGTTCTTGAGTAGGTTGTCAGCTAGTTCTTGTTTCATTACATACTGCTTAACTACTTGTGTGATATGCCCAACAGGATATTCGCCTCCTGTGTAAACTGTGGTCTTGTCTGATGTGTCAACTGTTACTTTCATTGTTTTGTCTTTAGGGTTAAAGGAGCATTACGCTCCTATTAAATTCATATCTTGTAACTTGTTTACTAAAACAATAAGGTGTTTAGCATCTTTAATTACTTTACCATCTAATTCTAATATCCATTTAGAAGATACTCTACTAAACCAAATATTAATATCTTTAGTTTCGTTTTCTAAATTAAAGATACCATCTGATAAAGAATTAAAATCTTTAATTTCTTGTAATAATTGTGTAGTGTTCATAATCTTGTTTTTTAGTTGTTATAGGTTAAAGAGGCATTAAGCCCCTTGTTTATTTAATTTAGTTCTTATTTTATTTAATTTATATTCAGCACTATATAATCCAAGTGATACTGGCGTATTGTTTTGGTTAGAGTTGCAAAGTATTTCCCTTGCATTTGAACGCTCTATAGCATATAAAATACCTCTAATTTCGTCTTTTGATAATTCTAATTTCATAATCTTGTTTTTTAGTTGTTATTATTATCGCTTGTCTTTGACAAATATATAATATATTTTAAGAATACCAACTATAATATTAAAATAATTTGCAAAAAAAAAAAGACCTACATCTCTGTAAGCCTTAATCTTGGGGGGATAATTTTAAAAAAAATGTGTTAGCCTTGCAACTTGTCCTCTATCGAACTCATGTACGAATGCTTCGACTGCTTTTGGAGAGCCTGTAAACCCTTTTCTTGAATGCCATGAATCTGCTGCACTTGGACTTCTTAAATACTCTACTGTTACACCTATAAAATCCTTTGCATCTCTCCATTTATGTTTTACTTTGTGATGTAGGTGGTGTAAATACCAATATCTATATTTGGTTGCTGCCCAAAGCTCTGCTCTTTCTTGTGCCATCAACAAGGGTAAATTATCCATTTTTGCACCATCTCCGTGTTCTAAGCCTATTAAATTACTTCCGTACTTGTAATATTTCCGATGTGCAACTCCTGCATCAACTGAAACATCATCTGTATTCCTAAACCAAGACTTTAAAGCATGTGCCAAATGGAATCCACTTTGATAGTCATGATTGCTCATTGAGTGTACGCAGTCAACAGGTGCAACTTCTCTCAGCATCTCAACACATTTTACATAGAGCTGCAAAGCTATCTCGTAATGTTCCCACCAATTACCATCGCAGTCTTGTGGTGTACCTTTTGTTGTAGTGTTATATACATTATCTACATGCAGTATGTCGTTCCCTATACAAAACAATACTCTATCAATTTCAAAGCCTTTAGATTTTTGTATCAAACCTTGCACTCCCTCAATAACTCTAGATACTGCAATAGGAATGTTGTAGTCTTCTCCTGTTTCCTCTGCGTTTGCGTATTTGCCTATGTGAATATCAGCAGGGTTAATAACCAATAGATGCCGACCTGCTTTGTGTTTGATTTTTGGATAGGTTGGTGCATGGTTTTCGATGAATGTATTGAGCCTACCAAATATGCCCTCTTCATCAATGCCAGAATCTTCCTTTGTAACAACTGAGAATCTAAGCTCTCCACCCATGTTTTGCCAATGCTTGACTGAAACAACGTCTTTTTTGTCAATTCCTCGCTCTTGTAAATGTAAATCAAGAGCTGAATTGTCATTGATGTTTTCTAAGGTGTTTGCTCTGTGCTTTTTAATTAGTTCAATCTCACTAGGTTTTAACCTCATGCGATTCCAACTATCTTTTTTCTTTGTCATGCTTTAGAGAATACAGTGAAACATAACGGCAAGATAGCAATAAAACTTAACATGACGTTAAGTTCCGTTAATCCATTTGCTGCCATGTCTGAAACTGCTGCCGTAACTAGCACTCCACTTACTGAACGCTTTGCACTCCACTTCTTTTGACGTTGTCCCTCTTGGAATACTTCACTAATCTTGCCGACTGCTTTCGCTATTGCTCTCATCTTTATAAAGCCATTTTAAATAATAAAACAAACAAACAGGTATTGATAATATCAAAGTTGTAGTTAAAGAACTCATTTAATCTTATCGTATATAAACAGGTTGATTATAGTATCTAATCTTCCGAATACTGCATTATCTTTTTCCGTTGGTGTAATGTTAACAACAACCTTAATAAAAGCCAACAAACCGATTGTAAGCTCTCCCCAATTTTGTGCAATAAAATCAATCATAATAAAAGTCTAAACAAATGAAACAAAAAGGTAAATATAAATAATGGGCAATCCCATCATCGTAACGCTTGGTGTAAACTCCCAAGAGTATTCCTGTGTAAAATCCTAAAGATAATTCCCAACTCATTAGTACAACCACATTACCTGTTGAGGCGATTCAGCATCGTCATCAGCATGAATAAAAGATTTAGCTATTCCAATGCGAGTAAATCCTGCATCAAGCAAGCCTCTCACTATTTGCATTCTTTGATATGAACTCATGCAAGAAATATCAAATGCAGTTCCTCGTAAATGTGCTGAGTTTGGCTTTCCTCCAACTTCCATATTATGTGCTTTGCTTCTCCAAGAGCTTGTAATTGTAAAAGGTACATCTGCAATCTCTCTTGCCAGATCTAAACGCTCTAAAGACTTTTTATTAATCTTATCAAAGCAATTCTTTCCATCGCATGTAAACTCTTCCTTTATAAAAAATCTAGGATTCATCTCTTGATAATTTCTTAATGTTATACAACAATGCACTTATAAGAACTAAGATAGTTAAAACTTGCTCAACTCCAATAAATGTAACACCTAATGCACCAAAGTTAATTCCATTAAATATGACTGTATCAATTTTTTCGTTCATTGATTTTAATTTTAGCTAAATACGTCTTTAGCTTTTTGATATTCTTTTTCTTTGGCTTGTACCCCATTAATCTATTTTGATGCCCGGATTGTACGCATTACTTATTGGGTCAATATCTGCATTTGAGTTTGAAGAATACTCTGGAAAAGAGCTTGTCTTGTAAATCAAATAGTCTATAATTCTCTGCCCATAAAACTCTGCTGAATCCATTTGTTTACGTATCAACCAATCAACATCGTTCTTTGTTGCAGCAGTTCCGTTCTCACTATTCTTTTGAGTAATCGAACCATTTGCAATTTTGTAGGAAATAAATGGCAATGCTTCTACAATAGCATAATGCACTAAAGCATCTTGTATGTAATCATCTACTAAAGTCTTATAAGCACCTGCTAAAGTTCCTGCCTGTATCTCTGCTTCTAACTTCTCATATAACTTAGTTCCCAAGATAGCTTGTAAATGCTTGTCTTGTGAAATCTTAACGAATGGAAGTAAATACTCCGTATCGATGTTATAATTTAGAGCAGTTGATGTTTTCAACCTGTCCTGTGATATGAATAAAACTGTTGCCATTATCTATTTTTTAAACTTCCTCTATTTGGTGTTGTTATCGGTGCAACTGCTTCCGTTCCTTTCTGCTTTACATAAGGATTGTTACCAACTCGCTTTTCATTGTCAAGACCTTTGTTCGGTAAGAACTTTCCTTTTACTTGCTTTCTAAAGTAGATGCGTCTCATCCAACCATGATAACAATATACCCCACCTTTCCAAGTAAACAAATCGTATGTGCTAGAGCCTTTAGGTGCAAACTGCCCATTTACTCCTGCTCTACCCATTTTTTTAATATCCTCGTATCTAAACTCAATGCCAGAATTAGCCATCATTATCATCTCAGTACAAAATGGTCTGCTTGGATTCTTTGCTTGTTTAGTTGTAGTCTTTGCATATGCATACCTTACTTTATACAAACCCTTATCTCCCCATTTAGACTTTTCTCCTGCCTTTGCATCTGAATCATTTGGTTGTCTATCAAAACCCTCAAACTCTTTGTGAAAATCGGGATTTGTTGTGTCGACTAACTCCTCACTCATCAACTCGTATTCCTCCTCATCGTTTACCTCTCCGTAAATCTTAAGCTCATCTAGTAATGTTTCAGATTTAGCATCGTCAAGAAATGGTCTATCGTCATGCTTACAAGCACTCATTTTAACACCTGTTTCCTTTTCTTTTGTTTCCTTGTCTAAGTCTGCTAAATCCTCTGCAAATTCAATCGGTTGCAATGTCTTAAAGTAAACATCTAAGTGTATACCATTAACTGCAAGCACCTCATCAATAGCATCAATGATTATATTTTGTTTTGGCTTTATAACGGTGTTATCAAATAGCTGAGATGCAACTTTTATCTCTTCTGCATTGTTCCCTAAACCTGTTTTGTCTTTAATACCAAACAACATAGGAGATGTAACTCTATGCCCAACTAAAATTTTCTTTGTGCATTCCTCAGATAAGAACTTATATTGCTCTGCTGCTTCCGAGATAGGTATTTGGTCTATCGTTGTAGCCTGTTGTTGATTATCGTTAAATGACAAAACAAACTTTTTACCACTTGTACTTGTAAACTTCTGCGTAATCTTTCTTTCAATAGCATCTTGTTCCTCTTTTGTAGGTGTACCATTGTTAAAGTTTACCATCATGCTAGGAGCAAACCCCTGCTGAATGTTTGTCAAGTGATAGTTTCCTATCTCCTCATCTATTTCACTCCATTGTAAAGAACCTTGATAGTCAACAGGAGAGAAATAAAAGAAGCCCGGTGAGTAAGGATGTATAACCATGATTTGGCTATCACTTGCTTGACGTTTTCCGTCAAATGCATCGTATCGTA
>Ga0209535_1000491_pt1 | contig 28288 bp, 30 predicted proteins | sample LinPmetageLP28_FD_184041 | JGI IMG/M metagenome (GOLD analysis project Ga0209535, IMG submission 184041) | Marine viral communities from the Pacific Ocean - LP-28 (SPAdes) (version 2) | ecosystem: Environmental > Aquatic > Marine > Oceanic | place: Pacific Ocean | collected 2009-08-22
TTTAGTCTATTAATATTTTCTTCTCTAAGTTTAGCTTTCTCAGCGTTTCTTAATTTAGGAGTACGATAAACTCTTTTAAGTTCATTATATATTTCTTCACGTTCCTTTAAAGATTCAATAATATCAATCTCGGCTCTTTCTGCTTCAAAATCAGCTTTAGCTTTAGCCGCAGCTATTTCTTGAGCTGCTTTCACTCCATCACTTTCCATGATTAAGTTTTCTAATTGTTTGCCGTTCTTAATATCAACCCCTGGAAAATCTTTAGCAGTAAACTTCATTGACCAACCGTTGGGGAGTGCTACTACATAACCTACAATCTTTTTAGTTTTAGGATCTTTAATACGCTCAACAATTTCAACTTTAGTTACACCTTTAAACTCAGGTGTTTCAAGACTATCAAATGTTTTTTTTACGTCAGCTAATAAGTCGTTTAATCTTTTAGTAGCTTTAGGTCTGATGTTGTCGTTGTGTTCGTTAATTAATGTACCAAGTTCATCAAGGGTGTTACGAGTTTCATTATAACCATCAATACCTTCTTTAGTTAACTTGATTGTTTTATCACCAATAACAATACCTTCTTGTAATTCTGCTAATGAGTACTTTTTACCTTGGCGATCACCTTCTACTATAATTGCAGATACATCTGCACGTTCAGCTTCAGGAACTTTACGCCAAACATCATTGTATCTCTTAAAGATACGACTCATTTTTGAAGTTACACTTTGTGTATTAAATTGAAATTTTTCTATAACTTTTCTAACTTGAGGATAGACATAAGTACCATCAGGATTACGCATACTCCAAAGTTTTAACGGGCTTTGTACCCACTTTAAAAAATTTACTTTCCATTTCTTAGGTGCTTTCTTATCTGAAGTACCATCACCGTCACTGCTATCACTTTCAACACCAGCTTCATCAGGCACAATTGGCTCTGCAAGTTCTGCAAGTTTTTCTTCTTCAGTCATCTCATCCACTACAACTTTAGCTTCTGCCTCAGTACGTTCAACGGACTTTTTAACTGCTTCAACAATTTCTGGTTCTTCTATAATCTCACTTATGGGTAAACCAGCTTCTAACATTATGTCAGCGTTAGAATCTTCAGGTCTATAGTCTTCAAGAAATTCTTGCTCTTCTATTCTAAATGGCCACATACGCATATTAGGTATGTACAATAAATTTTCATTTTCAACTTCGTAAGAATCTCTAAGTTGATCAAGTGCGTCTTCAATAGTTTCTTCATCAAATTTTGCTCTTAAAGCCTGCTCACCTTTAAATGGAGTAAAGTTTTTAAATCCAATTGGGTTGTTATCAGAGAACCGAGGTCTTAGAGCAGGTGGCGCTCTTTGGTTAATAAATTTAGATCGCCATATTTTATTACTAGCTCTATTATCCATTAAGAATTTAAAGCCAGGAGTTGCTTTGGTAGTAGCAAATATTTTTTCCCATATCTCAGAAACTCTTTTAAAGAATTTTTCTGACATTGTTTTCGGTGGAACTCTCTCCATAGACCACCTAGCAGTTTGTTCAGCAAACCATTCAGAAAAACTTAATTGATAATTTGCTCCGTATTTGCCTATACCTAAATCTTTATCTACAACCTTGTTGTCAAAACGGTCTTGTTTAAATTCAAAATTACTAAATCGATTTAAATCTGCAACAATACTATCTACATCAATAGTGCCATCCTTTAATAAGTAAGCTGTATCACCTGAATTTCTTAAACCTTGACCACGTTGACCATCACGAAGGTTTACTACAGTTCTAGACTTTCCTGCTTTATACTTTGCAGAGGTTAACATTTGCATAAGTTTTCTAGATACATTTGATTTATTAAATTCTAGATTTTGTACCTTATTGCCTTCACTTAAATACGCATAATAATCTCTTAATACTGCAACTTTTTCTACATCAGGTGCATTGTTAAATAATTCCCATTCTAAAATGTGACCAACTTCATGGGCAACTGTGTTTAAAATAGAAAGGTCTTCAGTTGATCTTTGTAGATCTGCGTTTTGTATACCAGGAAAAACTTTTGCTCTTTCACCTCTAGTCATAGATGTATTTACAAATATTTTATAAGTATGGTTTTCTAATGCATCTGGTCCAAATTCATTAACAAAACCATAAACATTATCAGCGCCACTATCTAGAATGTAATCTTTGGCATACTTTTCGTATTGTTCTTTTATTTTTGTTAATGCAGTTTCGTTGCTGCCATTATAAAGTTGATATATAGTCATGTTTAAGCGTTTAGCTTCTCTATTTATAAACGCTTTTCTACTTAGGCGTGGTTGAACATTATGTTTTTCTAGAACTTCAGCTTTAATCTTGCCATTTTTTTGTGTATCCTTGTCGGTATAAAAAAAGATATTAATATCTTCTTTCATATTAAGTTTTTCTAAAATTTCTTTAGCATAACCTAATGCAAAATCTGGAACATTTTCAGTTCCAATTATTTTACCATCTAGTGCGTCCCCAAATGGACCAAACTTAGGTGTCGATTTAGTTGGAACTGCTGGTCCTTTAGATTTTTTCTTAACAACTTTCTTTGTTTCTTCACCAAAAGTATTTGACCAAGACCTTTTGTCGTATTGCAATTTACTGCCATCAGGTAAATAAAAATCTAAAATTTTATCTGAGTATTCATTTATCTCAGCCTGTTGTTCTGTTAAAAACATACTATCGGAATCTAATAAAATAGGAATAGCATTAGCACCTTCTTCAAGATAACTTTTAATAGAGTCTAAATTTTTACCTTGTAAAACTAATTTACCTTTGTCATCTTTAACTTTAATAGTTTCTACTAAACGACCTTCATTTGGTAGTGTTCCTTTATTCTTAATAACACCTGGATATAGAGATTGATTAGATCTTAATGCTAATTTAGTTTCATCAACAAAACTAGACTCACCACCAAATTGATCAACTAACTTTTGAGCTTGACCTCTGCTAATAAAAGCAACCTTGCCTAAAAATTGTGGTGTATTTTTTGATCTTCTTTGGTCTTTTAATCTTGTTCTTAATGCTAATTGTGATTTAGCTTCTTTGTTACTAGCAACGGCTCTTTGGACAGAAGGTCTTGTTCTATTCAATTGTTGTTGAGTATCAATAACTGTCGCTGCATCTGCTATATCTTTGGGATCTAATTTTTCAACAGTCTTGGCAACAACTGGTTTAGTGTCGGTAGTTGGCTTATTGTAGATACCTCTTTTTTCAGCTTCTTTTTTAAGAGCAAAACCGTCACGCATTGCACTGTAATAAGTATCTTGTCCTGCACCAAACTTATCACTTGTTTTTTTACGGTCTTTAATTCTTGTTCTTCTATCTGCAAGAAGTGCTAATAATTGTTCATTAGATAAATCTTTAGGTTTGATTTTAGTTTCTTTGCCGTCAATACCACTTAATTCAAAATTTTCATCTAAAGGATTTTTAGTATCATATTCAAATCCTAAAATTTGAGGCTCACCATCTAATTCAAAATCAACTTGACCTGTCTCTGTATCTCTTGAAATAACTCTTACTCTTTTTTTTCTACCTTGAATATCATAGACATCTATATGTGAACCATCATCAATATCATCTTTAGTAGTCTTTGGTCGCCAGTCAGGACCATTGTCATCAAATGGGGTTAACTCAACTGTATTAAATCCAAACGGATCAAGATCTTCTAGTTCGGATAAATCTAATTCTACATCATCATCTAATACAGTTTGAAACCCACCAGTAGGGTCAGTAGGGGTTGAACCACCTATATTGTTAATGCCTTCAGCTATTTCTTTTTCTGCATCGATAGCAGCTTTGATTCTGCGTGTCTTTGCTTTAGCAAACGGATAAACAATTGCAGTTAAAGTACCACCCGCAATACCACCTAAAATTCCTTCGTATTGATTTTCTGCCCAACCAATAGTTTTTTCCGGGTCTAAGAACATCTGCTCAATATAATCTTGTGCAATAGCTTGAGCGTATTCCTGGCCGCCTTCAAGAAAGGCTCCAGACACCGCACCTGTAAATACATCACCAGTAACTTGGGCTAATCTATTGTTGCCCATCTTTTTAGCAACACCTTCAATAATTGGATTCTTACCAATAATTTTACCAAGAATACTATATGACATAGCAGTCTTAGCTTTACCGCCTTTACTAAGTTTAGATAACTTACTTGCAACTAAACCTATTGGTGCTGCTTCTAATGTACCTAAACCAAATGAAGCCCCTACAGCTTTTGAAAATTCAATATCATATTCATCATAACCTAAACCTCTAGCACGTTCAGCCATATCACCTGCTGCCATGCCACCACCTAAAGCAGCCATCATACCTATACCTGCTAATGGTCCACCAACGGCAGTACCTGCTACACCTGCACCAATAAAACCACCGAGATTACCAAATACATAACCAAGGTCATCAACCCAATCATCGTCTGTAAAATCTACTTCACCAAACCATTCACGATTAGCATCACGGATAGCTTGTCCAGCTTTCCATAAAGTACTGTCATTACCACTTGCAAAGTCTTCAAAGAAATTTTTATAATTATCATCAGTTGCAGTTCCTGCCGCAACTGCTTCAGAAATACCTTGTAAGGCTAGGCCACCAGTATCGATCACACCACTCATAAGACTTTGACCAAATCTACTTATAGCTCCACGATCATCAAAAGAATTTTCAGTAACTTGTGGCACCAATAAATTACGCATAGTTGGATCGCCAGAAACATATTGCGATACTTGAAATGCTTGAGCGTTAGGATTTAATTCTGAAAAATCCATTGACTGACCTTTTAATAAGGCAGGCTCATAATTAGCAAGTGGATTAGAGAGTAGATTAAGTTCAATATCTCTAGCGTCAGCATTCAGCCGTTGTTCTCTAGATGCAATTGGATTCTGCTCTTCTTCTAAGTTCTTAACCATTAATGATGTTCCTTGATTATTTAGTAGCCAACAAAATCTTCTAGTTTACCACCAGAAGCTACCCATGCTTTTTGATCTGCTGTTAAGTTACCTTGACCAACTTCAGATAAAAGATTGTTAACATTTACGTTTTGATTGTCAGTTTTATTTAAACTTTTTTGATAACTCTCTGAACGCATAATATCATACAATGTAGTTTGAGTGCCATTCAACGTCACTTTAACTTTTTTCTTTTGTGCATCTGTTTTTTCACCATGCATTGAAACTACCGATTGTATCTCTTGATTAACTTTAAATCCTTGTTCTTGGTTATCACCATCCATAGTAATTTGAAAACCATTGTCTTCATCATATTCTGGCATACCAATTTTATTATCAACGATGTTAGCAAGATAATTATCAGAATAAAAACTAGCATCAGGATCCATTTCTCGTAATGATATCGCAACTTGGTTCCAATCAGTCTCTGAATACTTAGTACCAGTGTCACCGTCAGTGAAATCTTTAGTGTTTTGTTTCACAATGTTTTCGTAGATCTCGCTAGTTGTTTTAGCTTCATCAAGTTTAGCTGCTCTATTCTCTTTAGCAGTTTCTAATGCGGATAGTTTTCTTGCATCAGCTTTGTCTATTGTATCAGACACTGATTTAGCCGTAGTACCTAAGAAGTCATCACCTGCACCTTTTGAGTTAGCCATCATAGCTAATCCGAAATCTAAAAGATTTCTTGGAGCGGTACTGTCTTTGTCGGTAAATTTATCCCATTGTTTTTTAAAGAAACCTCTTTTATCTAATTCTTTAGGAAGTTTTCCACCTGCTTTTTTTTGTTCGTCAGTTGGACCACTTTTATCATTACCTCTGTTATTAGATTTTCTTTGCTCATCAGTCATAGTTTTAACCGATTGAACTTCTTCTTTGGGTGCTTTGTATCTTGCTCCTGCATTAAAATTATCTTCAGAATAAATTTCATTCATTGCATCATCAAACGCAGGACTTCCAGGTAGTGGGTTAGAAGTTAAACCATAAGGATTAACTATTCTTCTTGATTTAGCTTTTTCCATCATGGCATTATACCCACTGTTGGCAGCGTCTTTTAATGGTTGAAGCTGTTCGCTAATAGGTGCAAAACCTTGTTTAATATTAGGATCGCCTGGTGGAAGAAACTGAAAAAAAGGTACTCCATATTTTTCTTCAAATGCAGATTTCTCTTTATCATTATTAACTAGACTTTGAAAATATGTTACTTGATCTCTATTCATTAGTAACCTCCTCCTTGACCAAACATTCCACCTGCACCAAGTAGTGATGCAAAGGCTCCAATGTTGCCCGCTAGATTATTGTTGCCAGGACCATAAGTTGTTGACGTAGTTGGATACGCTGCTCCTGTTAATGCTCCTTGGCGAATTGCTAAGTTACGCAATGGATAATCTCTTTGTTGTAAGAAATCATTGTACTTATAGTCTTCACCTTGTTGAGCAAATTGTTGATTGGCTGCTCCAACAGATTGACCTGCAAGTAAAGCCTTCATCGCTTCTGCGTTTTGTGCGCCTTGCATTTGACCCATCATACCGTAGGCTTGATTACTTAAACCACGATTTTGTAATTGAGCCGCTTGATTAAGTTGACCAGTCTTCATTAAGTTAGCAACATTTTGTTGATCAGCACTCATCTGACTTGCACGGTCTTGATTAAATTGTTGTTGTGCATTTTGGAAACCTTGATTTAAAGTTCCAGATAAGAATTGATTAACTTGATTATTTGTATTTTGTTGTAATTGCGAATTTTCTAGTGCCGTTCTATTATTACCAAATGCACCTCGTGCAGCTTGTCGTCTTCTCAACTGTGCTTGTTGGTCAGAACCTTGCTGATTGATTGTTTGCAATCCTTGATTAATAACTTGTTGCTGATATGGATTCATATACTGAGCAGCTTGTTGTGCGCCAAACTGTTGTGACGTAATTGAATTTGGATCAGCAAGAGTCATAGCACTAGAGCCAGCGTTATTTGCGATACCAGACATTGCTTTAGTATAGTTTTTACTACCTGGTGCTGTATAATTGCCTTCGGCATCATACATATTTTTTAAGTAGTCAGTACCTCGTGTTTGCAAATCATTTTGTTTTGCAAATCGTTGAGCTGGATCCGCATCATTGTATTGCTGATATGCCGAAGCTGCAATTGTATCCGCCATTGTAATATTTTTCTTTGTCGCATCTCTTAACCAATCAGGTATCTCTGTTGCCTGAACTTGAATTGGATTTTGACCTCCGCCACCCATGCACATAATTGTATCTCCTTATAATTTTGTGGTGTAAATTCCGCCTGCTCGTGTAAAGCCTGCTTTATTAAAAAATTTATCTTTTGCTTCAATATGTCTACCGTCTAAGACTGACATAATTAAAGGTTGTTTGTGTTTGTTAGAAAACTTTTTTAGTTTTTTTAAAAGTTGTTGACCAACCCCTGTATGTTGTACAGAGGAGTCAACGTAAAAGAACGCATCAAATAATCCACCTTCATCTGAGAACCACATGTTATTCCAATAGCAACCGATAGTGCCATTGAGAATGCCTTGTTTATCTTGACTCACCCAACACATTTTATTTGTAACATGTTGAGAGATATATTTAACGGCACGTTCTTGATTGATTGCTGGATAAGTTGTACTCGCTTCTGAGTGCATCTTTTCCAACATGATAAAGATATCAATCACATCTTCTTGAAGGGCTAGTCTAATCATTATTCGTAATTGTAAATTCCTCTATTGATAGTTCTTTTTAAAGGATCATTTAATAATTGTGCTAATTCTTCTTCTGATAGAAGTTCTAACGGTTTATTAAATTCAGCTAACGCTTTAGCTTTAAGTTCTGCTTGTTCATCAGAAGCATCTTGAGCAGCCCCTGCGGTTACTGAACCTGCAGTTGACGCTCCCGCATTGATTGCAGTTGATGCATTCATACCACCTGCTGTACTGTTAGCCACAGTATTGGCTGCTGTACTACTAGGGCCAAACATATTATATGCCGCATCGCCAACTGATATTGGAGGTGTAGCTGTACCAGAAAGAACTGGACCCGACACTCCAGGTCCAAGATTATTACCAAGCATTGGATCTGATGCAGGAATATTATTACCTGTAACAGGATTAACACCGCCTGTTGATCCACCACCCATAAAGTTTGAGCCAGACGCCATATTACCAGCACCAGTCAAACCACCTGAAATTACTGCTCCAGTTAAACTTGACTCATGGTCATTACCTACTACTCGGTTAGCGGTATAGTTAACTGCCGCTGCTCCTAATGGATTAGCCATTAATGCAGGTGCCAAAGTAGGCATAAACATTGAAGCTGCAATTGGCAAGATAGTTCTTAGCATTTTGTTTTTTTTAATTTTGTCTCTAGCTTTTTTAAGTTTCTTTTTTAAGCCACTTAAAAAATATTCAGGGTTACCTGTAGTTGGATTAATTTTATTGTCTGCCATTCCCACAACAAATTCTAATGGGTTAATACCCGCACTTTCAAACGCATCTCTTACGGCTGTTAAGACTTCTTCAGTTTGTGCATCAAGTGGAATTATAATCTCTCCAGGAGTTAAGTGTCCTAAAACACTATCACCACCTCGACCTGTTTGTTCTGCAAAAGCCTGCATGTTTGGGTTCATGCCTGCTTGAGGGGCTTCTTGCCCCGGTTGTGGCATCATGGTTGGTGCCATGCTCATATTATCTATTGCCATTATTTTAGTACTCCTCGGTTTTTTAAATCTGCAATGAGTGTTGCCACTACATTTGCTAATTCGGTTAAAGTTGTAGTTGACACATTATAAGTCCTAGTGTCGGTTGAATTACTAGTAACGTAAGGTTCTTTATTCACTAAAGATAATTGTCTTACGATCTCTTCTAGTTTTGATGATACGTCATTGGTATAACGAGTATCGTATTGTTCAGGTGCTGAACCTAAAAATATTCCTCTTTTTGCCATTACCTACGTCTTCCCGCAGGAGCAATATCAATTCTGTTTTTACCCATACGATAGTGTCCGCCAACAACATTACTTTGTAATTTAAATGACAAAGTTCTGGCACTGTTACGCATATCAATTTTTTCTGTTGATGGTGAAATGGCATAAGGACCAATAGTTTCAACTACTGAATTAGGTTTATCTTTTAAATCTACTGTTAATAAAATATCACCTGTTTGGTCTTCAAAATCAGGTACCCATCCAAATAGATCTGCAATCTGTTCACCGTCTGCAATATCAAGTGGTGCTGTTTGTAAAGTGCAATCCATTGCTGACCCATCATCATCTGTACCTAACTCGTGTTGGTAAATATAACTTGCACCATCTTCATTCGAAGCTAATGGGTAAGGCCAAGTAGGAGCGTCAATCCAAGCTGATCGATCCATTGTACCAACTGACCAAGTGCCTTCTTTCATATTATAAATAACATAACGATTGTTAAATGTAGAATTTGCCGTTGGGTAAAACCACCATACTTCATCGTGTTTTGAATTGTGAGCTGCAAACACTTTTGATCTTTGATCAAAGTTAAAGTCATCAAAAACAAAACGCTCAATTGGGCTAGAGTTTAATTTTTTAGCATAACCATCATACATAAAGAAGTTTTGTTTAGTCATCCAAAAAGACATACCACCAACTTCAACTGAGGCTTTAGGAGCAATTAATCCACAGTTAGTACCTACAATGTTAAAATTAAAAACTAATGTGTCGGCTGTAAACTGCATTAAAAAAGCAGTTGTGTCAGACCATAATAAAATGTTTCCACCTCTTAACCTTTTGCCACCTACCATAATCGTTCCACCTGATAGCAAATTTGAGCCAGCATCATTATCCGAAGCTGCGGTCCATTGTGTAAAGTCTTCTTGATCAGACCAAGATACTTTCATTGGATCTCCATCTGAACCAAAACAAACAAGATGTCTTTGTTCTGTAACAACAATACCTTGATTATTATCTGGTGTATTAACACTAACAATTTGTGAAGTGTCAGTTGATGCATCATAATAATATGGACGATCACCACTAGGACAAAATATTAAATCTTCACCCCAGTTATCCATGGTAAAAGTTTTTAATGCAAGTATAATGCCACTACCACTTGTACGAGGAGTACCATAAGTGCCTTGGTTCCAGGTACCTGTACCATAACCAAAAGAAGCAAACGCTGAAACATTACCAACAGCCATATAATAATAATAATTTAAGTTACCACTATGTGTTCCTGAAGCATTAGCATTAGTTGCTGAAGTTATAATATAATTGTTAGCATCAGTTACCGCAGTAACTTGAAAGTCACCATTTAAAACTACATTATTAAAAGTGACATTAGTTAATTTGATCCAATCGTTCTCACCTAAAGCGTGAGTAGTATGAGCAATACTAACTTGGTTTGATCCGCTAGTGGTAGTGATAGCATTGGTTAATGTGCCTGTGCCATTAATACGATAGGGCGTACGATCATTTAAATAACCATTTTTATAAATATAAAATCTTTCTGTAGTTACAGCACCAATTAAATCTGTTTGATCATTAGTTGACCATGCAGCTAATGCTCTCGGTGTACCTGTTAAAGTTTGTGTTGATAGCTTTGACCATCCACCAATCTTTTCGGGTTGCCCGTTTTTAAATCTAATTTTGTCAGCATCAATAAATCTACCTTCAGATGCATATTCAGTTTCATCTTTAACTACTCCAGGGGCAAATTGTATTGGTTGTAATGTCATTATGAAATCCTCTGTGCTATAAACATAAGCGACCATTGGGTTGTAACTGAATTTTCACCATTACCACTAGTATTAGTACCTGTCTGACCGCTTGTAATTGCCCGCCATGTTCCTGTTTTAGTAGAAACAGTAGATGTATTCTCTAGACTAGTAGATCTACTTACTCGGTTTTGTTCTGACGTAAATTGACCAGTGTAGTCAGCTATTATGTGATTACTTTGACCTGCTCCTGAACCAGTATAAGGTCCACTATTAAGTACAAGAGTGCTTGGAGTAAATGTAGTGCCTACACTTACTGATACTGGGTTAACATTGTTTGCATAGCCGTCTGACCTTAGTTGAATTAAAAAAGGCATAATACTGCCTATGTCTGTATTTGCACTTGGTACTGCTTCTACTCCCGTTAAAGCAGAACCGTCAATTGCAGGTAAAGCACCTGTTAAACCACTTGCACTTGCATTAATAGAGCCAGTTGCTGTTATGTTGCCAGTAATTGAAACTCCGCTCGTGGTAGTTTCTAATTTTTTAGCATTAGTTCCGTTGTAGTGTAGTTCAGTTGAACCTCCATCATTTCCTACTAAAAATCTATTACCTCCTGAAGAATCAGTAAGATATAAAGACCCCTGTCCTGAAGTTCCACCTCTTATATATAGAGTACCTACATTTCCTCCATCAAGATAAGAATTAGCACCATCATGTTTTATGGTAAATTCATTACCCGTTCCTAAACTTAGTACATCACTATCACTTAAACTAATACCTCCACCACTAGCTACATCTACTTTAGCATTTAGTTGACTTTGTATATCAGAAGTAACTCCATCTAATCTTTGAAATTCAGTATTTGAAACCGAGCCATCAGCAATTTTTGATGCGTCAATCGCTGCACTTGTATTTATATCAGCGTTAACAATTGATCCATCAACAATAGATGTAGTAATAGTTGGGTCAGATGAAAAATCAGTAGCAACCGAACCACTAACAACTCCGCTTAAAGTAATTGTTTTATTAGCAGAGAAACTATTAGCAGGGCTAGTTGCTTCAACTATATTTGAGCCATCACCATAAACAATACTTTTTAATCCTTGCGTAATAACTACGCCTGTTCCTGAATTACTTTTAAAAGTTAAAGTATAAGAGCCACTAGTATTATTAAATATAATATATGGTTTAGTGTCATTTGATGCGGTCTTAACATCTATATTACCACTTAATGTGCCTTGAAATTCTATAATGGCAAAACTAGATTCAGAATCTGATAATATAACATTAGAGCCACCACCTACACCTTTGACTAGACGTTGAGCAATTGCCTTATCAATTTGATCGATGGTTCCATTTAAAACATTTCCCCAATTGTTAGCTTCAGAACCAATATCAGGTTTAGCTAAATTTAAATTTGAAGTTACAGTAGTAGTCATAAAATTCCTTTACGTTTTAATAATGTAATTAACAAACACATGTGGATTTAATACGCTAGTGCTTGAGCCAGAAAAACTAGGTGTTATAGCAGAGCCATTAAAACTTGCCGAACCAGTAAAATTATGATTATGACTTTGCCCACCACCAAATGAATATGTTAATTTTCTTGAGTTGCTACCGCCTTCACCATACCATCCAACACCATAGTTTGAACCATTGCCGTCATCGCTAAAAGCACCAGTCTCATTTCTTTGAATGTATTGATCACCACCTGCACCACCTCTAGTTAAAAGTTCAACAGTACCACTAACAACAGGTATTTGTGCCTCAGTTAAAGCGTGGTTTGTTACTGAACCAGTTACTGTTACTGAGCCTGATGGTGTTATAGCAGCAACTGAGCCATTAGGAGTTACTGTTTCACTTCCGCCTGTAGCACCTAAACTGCCTGCCGAACCAGCTCCACGAGCAACATTGCCATCAAAGTCTGGAATGTTAAATGTTGTACTTGAAACACTGCCATAAGCAGTACCGATTACTGCAAATAAAGCAGAATAGGTTGATCTAGAAACTGAAGCACCGTTACATAATAAATATCCGCTTGGGGCAGAGGTGCCTCCAAACATTGATATCATTCCAGTTGGCATTGGATCTGTACCAAAAGAGGTACTAATAGAAGCATTACCACTTACAAAATTAGCTGTTCCAACAACTGCCCCTGTCAGTGCGACTGTTGCGTCAGCAACATTAGCAGGTGTCCAAACGGCTGTAACTATATTACCTGCAGTGGTAGCGATGTAAATAATTTTATTAGAACTATCTACGCATACTTGGCCAATAAAATCTGCGGCAACATTATTATTAGGGTCACCTGTAAATCTTAAACCAATAGCTGCATCGATTGCGTCTAAATTACTGTTAATTGTGTTACCCCATGAATTCGATTGTTCACCTGGACCTGGTTTTTCAAGTGTTAGGTTTGAAGTAAAAGTTGATGTCATAAGTTATTTCCTAAGTAGTTGCTACAGTTAATAAAGTGCCTTGTCGTTCAAAGTCACTTTCACGCATAGCTTGGTCTATTTCTGCCACAACAATTTGCATCCAATATGCTTTTTCAGCATCGTCTTTTAAATACTCATTAGCAAATGCACACGTTGCAGCTAATAACATTCTTGGATATCTTTTTGTTAAAAAATTTTCTGCATTAGATGAAGTTAAGGCGGCAGGTTCATTAAAATAAATCATTTCATAACTGTAATCAGCATTAGCAACTAAATTAAAATTTATGTTTGAACCATCTGTATAATATTGAGTTGGTACACCTTGAGTTCGAGTATTACCTGATGAATAAGTAATTGACGCTTGTAAGACTTCTGGTAGTTTTCGTGTAAGTACAGAATTATTTGCTCCAATAAGTTTAACTTGTTTAGCAGCTAGATAATCATTTGGTAAGGTTACTGATGATGTACCAGAACTAATGGTACCACTAACAGTTGTTAATTGATCTCTCAGTCTAAGTCTGCGATAAAGAAATGCTTCTGCTTGACGAATTAAAATTGCAACAGGAACATTCTGATTGACAAAATTACGGATACTACCCTCAGTAGATTTATCCGCAGTTAATTGATGATAATTCATTTAAGTTCCTTTTTTAAATTGGGATAGACCCAGCTTACGCTGGATCCATTCCGTCTGAGCCAGTGTCTTTGACTTTACCCATTGGTGTGTAACCTTTGTCTAGTAGTGACTCAGATTTGCCATCCAATGCTTTTTTATATCCATGAGGATTAGAAGGAACAGAAGTTCCTTTACCTAATGCATCCCCACCGATGTCTTGTGTATTTGATCTGATTGCATTGCTGTAACCAGTTGTATCTTTCATTCCATATTTTGGCATGATGTATTCTCCTAATTAAAATTAATTATCGTTCGTTAGCAAAGTAGCCACGATCTAAAAATCCTGTGTGGTCGTAACCTTTTAGTCTTGCACCTTTAGGATCGTTTTCCATGTTCTCAGTGCTATCTTTAAGGCAATAACCTTTGTCATGATCCAAGTCACTCTTGTTCATTACGCCAGTCATTTGATTCTTATCGAATTTCTTTTTTTTCATTTCCATGATGATGTCCTTATAAAAATGGAAGGAGTGCCATAAGCACTCCCTCCAATTGGTATTATGTAGCGGAATCCCACTTCACAATTCTAGCTTGTGCAGCTGTATCGTGAACTAGACCAAAGCCACCTAGGTAGTACCATGCGATACCTCTAGAACGACCATAGTCAGTAGGAATTTTACCACGCATTTCTTCAGGTATTGCAATTGCTTCGGCTACAGTATCTGCACCAAAGAAATAACAAGCATTAGATTTGCCGTTAGTAAATTCTCCTGCTGGAGTTCCGAATCCACCTTTAGCAACATTTGTTTGCTCGATGAATCGTACGTTCTCATATCTTCCAATTTCGCCATTCATGATCATTTGGAAACCACCATCAGTGTACTGATGAATAGATTCTAAATCATTTTTAACGCCTCTGAAAGTTGATGGGTGAGCGATCGCATAGTAGTCATCATTGATGTATGCAGGAATATCTCTTTCCTTCATGATATCAACAATAGCTTTAACGTGATCTTTACCCATTGCAACGTCATTAGTTACTGAAGTAGTTCCGTCAGCATCTAGAGTTACAGCAGTAGTTGATGTACCTCCAGTTGGAACTACAGCAAGTGGTGTAGCTTTGAACTGAGCATGTGCTGCCCCGTCAAATGCTTTCTTAGCATCGTTCTTTAGAACTTTGTTAATCACTTCTGTAACTGAGTGTTTTGATAAATCATCTAACTTACTAGAGTAGCCAACGCTGTTGCCGTACTCAGTAATTGTTAATTGATTTTGTTCTACAGTAAAACTAGTTTCAGGAATTGCTGTGCCTTCAGTTAAAGTTGTACCTGCAGTACCTACATCGCTGTAGATATTCCAGTTAAACTTATCACCTTTAGATAGACCTTTATTAGTCGCATCTTTAGCATCACAAAACTGTCTAAACTTTACCATAGGTTGCACAGCCATTCTAAGTACATCAGACAATTCGTCTGAATACATAAAACCACCGGCAGAATTTGTACCCCATACTTGAGCCATATTCTTTATTCTCCTATTTTAGTTTATTTATTTGTTTAAGTTAAAGTTGACCTCGTCTTTTTTGCATCATACGCACAACATCCGATCGAGTAGGAGGTGGAGGAGTATCCTCGCCTATACTTGCGGTACTTGAGGTAGATGGTTTGACGACATCTGCGCTCTGCCTTTTAGCTTCAACTTTTTTTATTGACGCTTTAGGTTTCGCTTTTTTTTCACCATCAACATTGGACAGTTTAGATTTTGACCATTGATCAACAGCCTCACACGCACTTCTAAATAACTCCGAGTCTGATCTCGAATTGCCACTTTGGGCATCTTCGGCTCTCATCTCGTGTACATATTGTGCAGCTAGGTATGTAGTATTTCGGTCTGCAAAAACATCTGGGTACTCTTGCCCCAGATCTTTTAATAGGTTATCGAAAGCAACTTTGTTTTGAACTTGCTGTGTCGCTTGTTCGGCTGCTTGTCGTGCAATCGCCATCTCATCAATTTTTGGTTGTTGAGGTGTGCGCGTTTGCAAAATTTGTTTTAAAGCATTTTTAGCTGTATCACCTTCACCAAATTGAATATCATGAACCAACTTATTAAGTTGTTCATCATTCATTTCTGATTCAGGTTTCTCTTCTACTTTCTCTTCTGCTTTTTGCTCTCTCAATTGTGCTAACTGTTCGGCTTGAGCCTTCATAGTTGCAGCTTCTTGAAATTTCTGCGTAGCAGAGTCTGCCATTTGAGCCATACGTTTTAATTCATCAAGGCTAACATCTTTTTCTTGGCCATTGACTTTAAGTTTGTACGTTTCAGCTACAGGTGGTGTAGTAGGTTCTTCAGCTTCTTCTTCAACTGATTCCGCTTCAACTTCTTCTTGCTCGGAATCACTTGCTTCTTGAAGAGGTTCGTCTTCAGCAACAACTTCGCTATCGGGTTCTGCTTTAACTTCTTCTTCTTGTTCATATGCTTCTGGTACTTCAGTTTTTAACTGCTCTTTTCTTGCAGCTATAATAGACTCCAAGGTATTATTTCTTGGATTAAGTAGTACTCGTTCTTGGTCAGCAATCTCTTTACGTTTTTCTTGATCGCTTCTAGTATCTTCTTCGTTAACCTCAAGGTGAGGTGTTTCTTTTGGGGCGTTCTCAACAACAGCTTCAGTAGCTTCAGGTTGAGAGATGCCCTCTTGGGTGATCTCTTCAGACATTATGTCCTCCTATGTTATTTATTTAAATCTTCTTCTTGAATAATTTGCTCGGCAAGTATTCCTCGGTCGATTTGTTTCTTCAGATATTCTGTAAGCATAAAGAAAATTCTTGCATCATTTTGCAATTTTCTAACTGTGTCGACTTTAGTTGCATCGGTTGCAATTAGTTTTCTTATAGCTTCACTAGAATCTTTTTTCGCCTGTGCTAAGACAGCCGATAAGCCTGTGTTGTCAGCTAATTCTTTTTCTATGTCCATTGCTTTACGAGCAATTTTGAACAGTGGGTCTTGAGCAAATTGGTCAAACATTTGCTCTTCATTAAAATCTAAATCTGCGGGCATTTAGTTCCTTACTTTAAAGGTTTAGTGAGAATTGATAGAGCTTGACTTTTTAATTTAAAAAAATGTTCTGCATCAACTAACACGAGGGGTTTAGTATTATTTTTTTTTATAACCAACAAAGGCTCATACTGTTTACAGTTAGCCTTTGCTTGGTCATAGGCTTTCCATACATTAATCTTTTCTGTGTTTTTACATTCAATGCTGTATGGAAATTTGCGTCTAGCAAGTGGAGACATCATTACATCTTCACCGCCAGCTCCCATTGAACGACTTTCAAGATCACCTTCTTCTAAATAAAAAATTTGTGTTAAAATATCTCGGACCCATTGTTGTAGTCTTCGACCTTTAGCTTTAGCACTTTGTGTTTTCATGAGGGCAATCTTAATTAGTACTTCTTACCTAATGGCTTATACATTGGACCTTTTTTAGTAGGGGTCTTTTTAGGTTTTGGTTTTTTAGCGTATGGTTTTTTATCCATGGGTTTCTCCTGTTATTTATTTTTCTTTTTTTTCTTAGGGAAGCCAGCTTTCATATTGGCGTAGGCTTTTTTAGAAATGGTACTGTTCTTTTTACTTCTAGATGTATTATTACGTTTTCTTTTATTTATATTTTCATAGAGTGACATAATTTCTCCTTACCACTTTACTTTGTTAGCCCAATAAGCCGCACTCATTTTACCTTTAGCAATATTTTTACCGTGCCTAGCTTTAAAGGAATCTGATCTTTTAGTTTTAGTTCTGTCGCCAGTAACACCTTGTTGGCCAAAACGAATTGTCTTAACTTGGTCACCAGATTTTGCTACTACCACATGAGATTTAGTTTTATGGCTAGGTGTGCGTTTAGGTTTATTGTAACCACTCACACCTGCACTTTTTAATCGAGAGTCTTTATCACTCATGATTAACCGAAGATAATTACAATTAAAGCAATTACCGCTATTGATAATGCAGCTCGTTTGTGCATCGGCATAGCCATAATTTTATCTTTTATCCAGTTGATTTTTTCCATTATCCTTGTCTCCTATTTTGATTGTTAACTAATGTCATTTGCACTTGTTGATCTGCTTGTCTTAATTTAATTTTGCTATCAATCATCTTCTCTGCTTCACGCAAAGTTAACTGTGCTTTTAATCTTTGACTTTCATTCTGTTGTTTCATTTGCTCCAACATTAAGTCACCTTGGTTTTCCATTTCTTGCTCTTGGATATTTGCTTGAGCTGCTATTTGAGCAATCTCAACTTTGTTTTGCATTTCTGCTTGTTTGTCATTTAATGCTTTTTCCATTTGTGCAACTTGATCTTGCAATTGTTTCATTTGCGGATCATCTTCGCCAAAGTTAAAGAAACGCATTCCGTCTTTGTAGCCAAGTTTACCGAATATTTCGGTAATAATTTCTTTTACATTAAGTGCTTGAGCAACAGATGGACCAACTAGTTGTGAAACTGTTTGAGCGCCCATTGTAAATTTTTGTAATTGTTCCATCGGATTTGTTGAACCAATACCGACATTTACATTAAGAGATAATTTTTGTTTTAAGATCTCGTCAGTCACTTCATCGGTACCGTAAGTTTTGTACATATCAATATCTTGGGCAGCTAACTGCATAACCACTTGATCGGTTTCATAACTTTGTTCTAGCTGAACTAGTTGACGTATTGTTGGTTCAACCCAAGTTTCAGAAAAAATTCTTAAATCGTATTCACCAATTGCTGATGCAGCTCCACTTATAAGTTGCATTCCACCAACAGTTTCATTTAATGATTTGTTAGATTGCACTGAACTTGTAGAAAAATTTCCAGCAATTTCATCAAAGTCTAAGTTTAATCTATCTTGCTCAATGTAACTTGATTGCGTAACATCAGGCGCTCTATTAATAACAACATCCGAAGACGGGTCTTCCATTAATACAACACCGCCAGGTGTACTGCGAACCAGCGCGTTAAGATCAATATTCCTCCCTTGGCGGGCAAACATTCTTCCGTTTAGTGCTAGTTTTATATTGTCAAGTCTCTGATTCGCAATATCGTTTGTCTCTTTCTGAATTTCAGAAGTTAACGAAACTTTTGATTGAGGATAAATTTTATGTGCTTCAAGAACTGTGTAACCCATTGTGAAAGGTCTAACCCCATGTAAGTACACTTCTTCAACTGGTCTTGGTGTTGTTAATAGTTGCTTTGTAGAAAGTGAATAGAAGTGATAATCCTTACCATCTTTTTTAACAAAGTTTTCATGTACCCAAATAATTTCATAATCACCAACTGTTTTAGTTGAGGTGTCAGTACTGTCTTCTCTATAATCTTCTCTAGCTGAACGAGTAGAGTCATTCTTCATACTACCATCAGATGAACCTGCTATTGTATCTTCGTCATAAGTTTTCCACTTACCCATGCCTGTCTTAGGATCACGCTCTTTCATTTTAGCTTTAATGTCGTGAATATACATTGGGATACAGTAGATCACATAAGGTGAACTATTGATTGGATCCATCCAATCTGAACCAGGATCAACTCGTAAATTTTCTGGTGCGATTAAATCTATTACAGGCTTGTCACTAATAATTTCTACTTCATCTTCAACTTTACCTTTAAGTTCACCATCAACGTCTAGTAGTGGTAAACCGTTTTCATCAAACTCTGGTACAAAACCTGATCTAATTTTTTTCTCTGAATATTCCCAATAGTTTTTAGTAGCACATACACCTGTAACTTGTGCATCTTGAAATGCTCCCACTACAGTTAAGAACCATGGAATAGTTTTTTCTAAACGATAGTTAATAATCTTATTCATGATTTTAGCACTTGCTACTTGTGCAGGATCACGATCATCTTCTGGGCGAATACTAACCATATCTTTAGTAGAGAAGAAAGCGGCCGCACATGCAGCTTCGTTCTTACGCACACTTGCTCTAGTCTTTGGTCTAAAAACTTTACTTCTATTTTTATAAGTGTCCGATGAATATTTTGATCCTTTTGGATGCTCTGAATTAAACGCTCTTAAATTTGATTCCCAATCATGTCTTAAATTAGCATCAATAAAATCAGTAGACTTTTCAAATGCATTTTGTGCTAACTTCAAAAATGCTTTATCTTTTTCATTACCTGTAGCAGTTGATTGGTCTTCGGAATTATCTTCGTATTCTTCCATAATGTTTTCCTTTAAAATAATTTGAGGTCTTCTTGATGATAAGGGCCTGCACCTCTTTTAATATTATATCTTTCTAAAAATTCACCACCTGCACGAACTACAAGAAGTAATCCTGGGTCATTTTTTAGTGCGTCAATCTTAACGATAAATCCATACTTTTCACTGAGGACAAAATTTCTAATAGTAACAATGCCGTCACTAACACTTGCGGTTACTCCCCAAGCATGACCCGGATAATGTTCATTTAATTTTTCTGAGACTTTTTTAGATAGTTCAATATCTGCTAATGGAATAGGAGCGTTGCCGTCTTTGTCTTTAGCTTCGTCATGATATTGTAAAGGGCTAATTAGTTCAGACATTAAGGATAATCCTCTTGCCTAAATTCTCTATCGCCAGAAAACTCATAAACTACAGGTCGAGTGTAATCTTCATCGTAGTAATCAGGGTCTGCGTCTAATATTAATTGTATCCAACTAATTTCCATTGTATGCCTCCATGACAATTAAATGTTTGTAAATGTATGTTTATTTTTTTTTAACATAAGCATAAAACATGCTTATGTTTGATAATTTAATAATGTTTTTTTTAGTTTCGTATTTTACTTTGGTCTTAGCGGGCGTTCCTACTTATCTTTAATTTCTACAAAGATAGTTCTATTGTAAGTACGCCCACCAGAAGTTGTAATTTCACATTTAACTTTGTAAGTTGTGCCATTAGTTCCACCTGATACAAAAACAGTTGAAATCCCAGCACTAGTAAAACTTTCAGTTACCTTAGTAAGTCCTGTATCTGGAGTAAAAGTACTACCAGTAACAGTCTCAGAATTCTCTAGTAATGAACCAAAGTTAATCTGATAATCTAAAGTTTCATCAGGATCTTTTACAAAGTATGCCATGTTACGCTACTGTAAATACGCCAGCGGCATTTATTACGATAGTAAATGTACCTGCTGTAGATGCAACTGATCCACCACTTGTATTTAAATCAACATAAGCAATTAATCCATCACTTGCATGTGTATCTGAATATAACGCAGCATATTTAGCTGTAATTGTAACAGATGATCCAAACGTAATATCATCACAGTCAAATTTAACTGTTCCACCAGACTCTGTAACCGTTGGGTTAGCAATAGTCTGAACACTGTAATCACTATCGGTTACTTCATTAGTTAAATCTGAAATAGTCGAATGCGTTGCCGCTGGTGAATAACTTGTTGTTAGTAGTTTGCATTTTAGTGTATCGCCATTTAGGTCGATATCACCATTTATAATTCTTTCTTTGCCATCATTGTAGATGACCCATGAGCCTGCAGCCATAATTTTTTCCTTTATTAGTTATGCAACTCTCTGTACGTCATTGCCGTTTTGGTCATTGACTTGTTGTGAGATCTTGCGAGATTGTTCTTGTGCAATTTTTGTTACCACTAAATCATTTCCGTCTGCACTTAGGAAATTAGCAACAAGCAGTCTGCTTTGTTGCTGTGGTGCGATAGTTCTTCCTGCTGGCTCAAAAGATCCAGTTAATGGAAGAGGGGCTAAAGTTGTAAATTGGTAACTGCCTACATTTAAAGGTATCGTATTACCAATTCTTAAATTGATTTGTTTACCTGCGGTACTTAATGTTTCAACACCTAAGTTAGCATTAATACCAATATTTAAACTAGCTGACTTAACTGCAACAGCCAATGAACTATTACTTACGTTAAGTGTGTTTCCAATTATTAATGAAGGTTGATAACCAACAGTTGTAAATTGATTACCTAAACCAACTGGAATGTTATTATCAATTCTTAAATTAGATTGTTTACCTTCAATAGCTAATGTTCCAAGACCTGCACCAATCGTGTTACCGATAACCAATGATACTTGATATTGAGCATCAAATAGTGCTGTATAACCAACAGAAATATTTTGATCTATAATTTTAGATATTTGTTTACCAGTAACTGTAAGTTGATTACCTAATCCAACATCTATATTACAACCAAGACTTAAACTAGGTTGTTGGCCTATAACATTTAATGTTTTAGTGCCAACACTAACAGCATTACCAATTTTTAAATTAACTGTATTGCCTGTAGTATTTATTGTGCCACTATTTAAGCTAATTGCATTTCCAATACTTAATGATGGCTGATAACCAACACTTGAGCCTAATGACGATGCATTAGGATAAACTTTTACATCAGTAACAACATCAGCTACTTGTTCAGCTATTGTTAAACTGGTTACTCCAACACTTAAATTATGACCAAGTATGGTGCCAACTTGAAACGATTGACTAGCTTGGCCACCCAATTGTGTAGTTATAACTTGATCAATGACAGTTGAGACTTGCTCAGTATTTGTAGCTAGTGCAACTGCACTTGGATATAAATTAGCTGTACCAATAATAGTTGTTGGTAACGGTGAAAAAGTTAAACTAGTTAAACTTGGTTGTATAATAGGTGTCGAGTTGTAACTAACTGCACTACTCGTAATACTTAAACTTGCTGTACCAGAGTTAGCTACAAGTGGTGTACCTGTTAATATAATAGCATCGTCACTTGCGATTGTTAGTCCGCCTGTTCCCACTGCTGATTGACAGTCCGTATGAACTGTTACTTGGTAAGTTGCATCAAAGATTGCAGTGAACCCTACGGTCACTATCATATCTGATCGCCAAGCAACCTGCTTAGTACTTGTAGTTAACGAACCAACACCAGTAGTTAAACCACCAATACCGAATTCACCAATTCCAAAACCACCAATACCAAAGCCAGCCATGATTAATTAAACCCGTATTTTTTAGCCACTTCATCTAAGGCAGCTATTTTTTGTTCAACAGGGCGCATCTTTCTTAATAAGTTAGCTTCTTTTTTTCTGCGTGTGTCGTACTTGTCACCAAAATTATCTAAATTTTTAATAGCTCCATTCCAATCACCATTAGTAATTTGTTTCCAAAAGTTTGGAGTTTTAGATTCTAAATCACCATATTGAAATGCAACTGACGCTATAACTGTCTGAGCAGCTTCAGGTAAACCATAAAAAGATTGTCCTGTTGTTGCTTCAAAAGATTTATTTAATTTTGATAGTGCTTCGTTCTTAGCAAATTTGTTTACGGTTAGAACTTCTTCATCAGTTAAGTTTAAATTTTTATAATCTAAATTTAATGCGTCTTTACCTTTAACACCTAAGTAAGGTCTCATCTTTGCAATTAACTCAGGTGGTAGACCTGCTAGATCTGCATTCTTACGTTGTCCTAAATCAAAACCACTCGCAATAGTAACACCAGAGTTACCTAATACTTCACCATTCTGTGTTGGTACATAGCCAGTAGATTTTGTACCTTCTAATTCTTGTATAAAACTAAAGTCACCTAAAAACCGCTCCCCATGAGTAGGTTTTTTTACTGGTAGCGGTATTACATTGTTATTTTGTATTGTTGCTGGGTTAGGAATAATTTCACCCTTACCATTTTCGCCAGTCATTAATAACTCTGGACCTTGCTCACCAACTAAATAGGCTTTACCTTTTTCAATCATGCCACCTAAAAACATAGGCTCAATTTCTTCAACACTTACAGGAGTGATTGCAGCACTTCCTGCATTGGGAATATCAGTAGTTACTTGGCCACCATATGTTGCAGCTTCAGAATCATTTGGTCCAAGGAATCCATCAGGATCGCTAAAAAAACCATCTGACCAATGCGGAGTTTCTCTTCCTAAGATTGTTCTTTCAGGACCAAGAGCTGCATTGCTCACAATAGCTCCTACACTACCAAGAGTATTAGCATAAGCATTATATGCTCCAACACCAATATCGGCTAGAGTTCCACCTAGAGCATTACCCATGTGAGTTAGTTGTTCTCCTATACTAAAGCTATCCCAATTCGGATCCATTGGTGAACCTGGGCCACCATGAACAAAACCACCGCCTGCCGCCCAATCTGCTTGTGCTTGTGCTTGTGCAGCAGCATTTGCACCAGCAATCTCTGAACCTAAACCAAAATTTGCAGCCGCAGCCGCATTGGTCGTAGCGTCATCACCATCAACATAACCTTGTCCTATAAAGTTAGCTGCGGTTGGACCAGAAAAACTTGCAAAGGTTTCTGCACTAAAAGGTGATCCACCTATTGTAGGTCTTTGACTACCTGCATCCTCGTTTTGACCTGCAAAACCATTTGTACTACTAGTGGTACTACTAGTTGTGCCATCCTTATCTTTATCTGTATCTGCTCCACCACCACACATATAATCACATTCCTTAACTGTCGAAAAAAGCGTCTGGTTCCAAATACGCTTGTTTATAAAATTTTGGAGGTGTAGGTTCCATGTCGTAAATCCTGCTAACACAATCAATAAGATCATCGTGGACACCAAACGGGAAATATACACACTCCTCGATAAAATCCCTGGTAAGGTCATAAACTTTTTTCTCCTCGTCTATCCGTTTGATCGGTTCAGCGAGTTCAAAAGTTTTACCTTTACGTTTTTCTTTTACGGCTTTGTCATGCTTGTCATCAATTGATGTATAATGCACAACACCGTTCTTGGTTTTCCATAGAGACTTTTTATAAGCCTCATGCCACACCACTACAGGTAAGAAAAAACGACCATCCAACATATCTGGAATTAATCTTTCAACTCGGTCTTGTTTTGATCCTCCACCTGATCTTGGCCAAGCCAACTCTTTGATCTCAAAGTGTTCGTTGTCCATCTTCATCATTGCTTGAAAGTGTTCTATGTCACTTTGCATTCCGTAACGCTCATATCCAATATGAACACTTACGACCCCTTGCATTTTGATCCACCGTCTGCGTAACAACTTTAAAAAGTTCCAACGCTCGGATAAATTCATCCGATGGCGGTAACCGTCTAATAAATATTTATTTAAATTTGAATCTACACCAATAACTGCAAACGCTGTTCTATCTGATCGTGTGCCTGATCCTTTACTTGGATCACACATGATATAAACATTTAAAGTAGTTGGTCTAATTTCATATGTTCGTAACCAATCAATATCAAACATTGACTCGTTACCTGCGGCAGGATTTTGCAACATCTGCGCAGAAATAGTTGTGGGCTGTGTTTTCTTTTTTCGTTCCCACTCTTCAGGTGACAAAAAAACAGGTTCACCATCCAACTTACCATTCTTAGTAGCTGCATAAATGCGTTCTTTAAACACACCACGCTCTAGCATAAAGTGATAAGTGTCGGCTAGGTGATAGCGTGTACCAATGGTCCACACTCTAGATTTATCACCTATGCCTAGGTTGTCGGATAGTTCCCACGCTTCTGTAGTCTTCTTCACCATGTCAGGTGTCGTTACACTTTCTCGTGTAACCACATCATCGTAAATTCTAAGTTGAAAGTGACGACCAGTTGGTTGTCCATCTACTAAACCCCATGCCTCAACTGTGGCTTCTTTAGGATTAGAGTTGCGTCTAACAACTACACCATCATCTTCTGACCATTTCGGAGCTTCACGTTTTTCGTTAGTCCAAACAACGTCAGGGTAGAGATGTTTTAATTTTACACTGCCTTCTAATTCTCTTTTAATTTGACGTAAAAAAGATTTTGCAATCGGCCGTGTATGCGAAAATATACCAATAGTAATTTCCGGGTTTAACAAGATTGCTTGTATCGTGCCTGCGTAAGTAATGATCGTACTCTTGTAATGTCCTCTAGCCCATAAATCTAAATGATCATCAGGGTTCTTTTCAACTTCTCGACACCGTAAATATAACCAAGGGTGTACTAAATCTTTTCTACCTAAAGTAAACGCAAGAAGAAAGAACCGATCAACTAAACCAAGAGCTGCCCAAACTGTATCGTCAACATCCATGCCTTTAAGTTTTTCGTAAACTGATAAAGCTGTAGTTAAATCACTAGTTTGTAATTCAGCAGTTACTTTAAAAAAATTATCTTGAGCAAGTTTGTTTGGTAAATATCTGGCAACTGCTAACTTAGTTTCTTCATTCACTTAAAACTGGGTCCACCTACCCACACAACTAACGAGTGTCTTACACCCTTAGTTACAGGAGTAACTCTGTGCAATCTAAAACTTGGAAACGCTACTACCGCACCTTTTGCGCGTACCGCTATATCAGGTTTACCACCAGTCCAAATCTCTAAATCACCACCCTCATAAGATTTAGGGTCAGAAAGTTGAATGGTTATACTTAACTTTCTAGGTACTATAGTACTTCTATTATTAACACCACTATCAACGTGCCAACCATAATGCATATCAGGTTTATAAGTAGTGTGTTGAATTGCTTCATACATACCGCTTAGATTAAACTTATAAAAGTTATCGTTGATGTTATTAGTAATGGTGCTAAGTTTATTGTATAACCAATGATTATCTTGATTTTGATTCATCCATTTAACTTCAGAATGTCTAGCGTCTTTTGTTTCTTTTAATTCATTAATAATGGTAGCTTCTTGTATTGGTAAATCTTTTGTAATTTTATCAATTAATTTATACTCTTCTTCATCAAATAAATTTTCCCAAACTACAAAAGGTGATTCGATAGTGTCTGTTAATGAAGGAGGTAATAAGTAGGGCATTTATTGTTCTTTCTGTTTAGTTGTTATTTATTTGTAATATTGTAAAATTTTAACAGCTACATTATTTTTATTAATTACATCAATGCTTAATGTTGTTTATAATGTTTGTGTAATTTAGCCCACTTTGGTTTTATATGTACCCAATAGACTGAGGGTTTTATGTTTAGTATCTTTTTTACATTTGCTGTTGGTAGATTATAAAGTTCTTCAAAATCTACTGTCATAAACCATTTAGCTTTTTTGCCCCTTTTGTAGCCTTCTAAAACTAATCGAATATAAACTAGTATTGGTGCGTACTTAATTTTCTTCCAACCGCCTTTTGTAAAAGTATTTCTTAATGCCATAAACAAAGATGAAAACAAAATAGCAAAGTATGACCACCGAAATTCTTTAGCTAAATTAAAAGATAACACCATGACCTCACCGATAGGCGAGGTATCATAATCATTTAAAAAATGAATAACATCATGTTGAAATGTTGTGTGTTCTAAAAATTTAGCATCTAATTTATTTTTTGGAGTTATAGTTTGTAAACTAACTTTAAATAAATCTAAGTTATCTTCTTCAAACCATTTTTGTAAATCATAACCAAAAGTACTTTCTTTAAAAGTATTTGCTTTAAGATTTTCTAAGTATGATTTTCCTGTATAAACTTTGTACGCAACTGGGTATTGTTGCCAGTTCATTTGTATTTTTTTATCTTTTGTTTTATCTAACTCACGAATAAAACCAAAAACTTCTTTTAAATCAGGGTTAGTGTCGTTAGAGCCTTTGTAATATTTATATGTTAATTTAATAAATTTTATTAACGACATACAACAACAGCTTTGCAAATTTTATTACTAACATTTTTTATGCTATACTCGTTGTCCTTAGTTAATTTTTTAACATCATATTTATCAAATGTGTGTGTATTTCCTTCAACTGTAACTTCACAAGTATCACAAGTTAATAAATATGTTGTGTCATCTTCTTTGGTATAAGTTACAGTTTCATTAGGTGGTATATCTATGTTTTTTCTTTTCCACCCATATTCTTTTGTAAGAGTACATAGCATAATTGTATCATCTTCTAGGCTTTCTATTTTAGCAACACTTGAAGCAAGTTCATATTCATAACTTCTGTCTGACCACGAAGACACATCACCGTTGTAACTTCCTGAATAACTATAGCTATTGTTTTTAACAATGTGTGTTGCACTTGCTTCTTCTAAATATGATTTATTAATGTCTAAAATTTTATCTATATCTTGTTGGTTAATATTTTCGTCATCTTGCCATTCATAAGAAACTTTAATTTTGCCATTAAGTAAAATATAATTGGTTAAATTTTTTTGTATTTTGTAATTATCTAAGTAAGCAATCCTATTAAAATGTGGTTGTTCTTCTAACTTGTGACGCACCAATAAATCACCAACATTTCCTTTTAAAAAAGATAACTGTAACGTATCGTCAACTTTTACATAGTTAAAAAGCGTCATTGTAATTTTCATTTATATTTCTTCCGTTGATGTCGATTCTGCGTCTTCATTAACTGTTAATATTTTGTTTACATCAGCTTCTGAACAGAATTGCTTTATTTCTGCTGTATCTGTGTCAATAAAATAATTAGTTGAGTCGTATCCAAGTTCATCAAACCATTCGTGTAAATATTTTTGCAGGGCTTCTTTTTGTTTAGTATCCCATTCAGGGTGTTTGTCTCTTAAATAAAAATATTTAGTTTCAGCAGAAAAGTTTTTAGGAACATATTTAGTTTCAATTAAATCATCAAAAACAATAATACCATTAATAATGTGTTCACAGTCTTTATGTGCATAGACTTTTTGTATTTTTTCGTATTCTAAAATCAT
>Ga0209535_1000494_pt1 | contig 28264 bp, 31 predicted proteins | sample LinPmetageLP28_FD_184041 | JGI IMG/M metagenome (GOLD analysis project Ga0209535, IMG submission 184041) | Marine viral communities from the Pacific Ocean - LP-28 (SPAdes) (version 2) | ecosystem: Environmental > Aquatic > Marine > Oceanic | place: Pacific Ocean | collected 2009-08-22
TTAAATCTATAACAATTTTGTTATAATTTTCAAAAAAAAAATATTCTATTATATATATTCTTTTATTATATTAGTTTTTTATTATTTTTGTATAACTATTCTGTTATATTTATTTTTCTTTTTTTTTTATAATCTTATTTATTTCATTAGGCATACCGTCTTCTGTTCTTACTCTAGTAACTTTAACACCTTCTTTGCTTTTAGTTGCGAAGCCCTTTTCTATTTTGAACTTACAATCATCATTACTATTATCAAGAAAACACAGATGTGGTTTAAAATCTTTAACATCATAATCTTTTGATGTTCCATTATAAATTGCTATTCTAAATTTATTATGAGTGTCTATCCAAATACTTCCAAGAAATCCCAAATTAAAATTCATAACTTCTCCATTAGCTTTTGGAGGATTAAGCAATAATTCTAAAAAGATATTTTTTATAGTATGTATTTCTTTTTCAAGTCTCTTTCCAGCCCCCATACTAAAACCTGTAACCTTTTTTGTAAGAGCTTCCCATTCTTTAAAAAGAGCAATATTAATAGCATAGTGTATTCCGTCATATTCAATAAAACCGTATTCATCTTGCTTTAGTTTCTTTTTTTTAATCAATTTAGTTATAATCTTTTTTGTTGTTTTATCTTTCTGTTTTCCGTAAATCATATTATCTTTGTATTTTCCAAATAATTCATAACTTAATTTTTTAGCATATAAAATATTCTTATCACGATTTTTAGCATTTTCATCAATCACATCGAAGACTTCAGCTAATTCATCGGGTACAGGTTCTCCTTCTGTCTCTTTTTGGAGCTTCTGATTCCTCTTCTTGTTTGTATGCTTTGTCTTCTTCTTGTTCGGCATTATAGAGGTTTTAGGGTTATTACGAAAACGGAAATAGTAAATCAAATTTTTTTATTTTAATACAAGTTGCTACTTGTTATTTAGTGCTGATAGAATTAAAAAAAAATTTCAAATTAATTTAACGGGGACGAAGGAATTTTAACGACTTTTGCTTGTAATTCTTTTTTTTTGTAGAGTTGAATGTGTAAACGGGAAGGAATTACAAGAGACTATTTCTTTTGTTGTTGAGCATTTATTATATCTTGAATAACATTTAAATTGGCGTTATTATTCTTAATGATTTTATACATAACACAAGAGTTAGGAGATAATACAGCGGGTTCTCCTGATGGGTCGCATATCTGTGTTTTAACTTCTGATATTGTTTTAGATTGAGTAATTGTAAATTCTATTTGTCCAGCTCCTCCTGAATAAAAGAAATCTCCGTATTGATTCATTTTATCTAAAACAGCAATAACAGGCATAACAGAAGGTTCATTCTTTCCTCCAAAGAAATTACTATCACTAATAATATCACTTCTTATTGTATAATAAGGTCTTAATGTTTTTGTAGGTAAATCTGCTGCTACTATTTGTGCTGATGTTGCCGAGACTTGTGTTGGAACTTGTAATTCTTGTATATTTAACAAATAATTTAGTGCTGGGGGAGCAGCATTAGCATTAGCATTTCCAGCAATAGTAATAACTGTTTTTAATGTATTTAATTGAGGAAGATATGCGGGTGCTCCTTCGGCTATTGATAAAAACCCTAATTGAGCAGAAGGTAGAACATCGGCATTTGTAGTTATATATGATAATCCCGAAGTATTATTTGATGTTATTCTTTGTTGTGTATTACCACCAGTTAAATTTAAATCATCATAATCAAAACCGCATATTCCCCAAAAGGAATTGTCCCAATTTTCTCTACTTATTCCAAAATCAGTTAAAAATATACCCGATAAACTATCATATACTTTTTCAGAAAGAAAATATGCGTGTTTATTTGAATATGAGACGGCTTCAACAACAGCAGTAGGATATATCATAGATACATTATACGGAGCCATAGTTGGAGTAAAATTTTTATAACCTAATGATTTATTGAATTTATATACTTTAGTTCCAGCATCATCAGGTAATCCCGATAATGAAGTATTCACAGGAGTATCTATAACTTCATTTGTATGTAAATCACTAAAGAAAAATCGACTTTTAGCATCATCAAAATTAAATAATGGAGATGTTGCTCCTATATATACTTGATTATACCAATTTGAATTATAACTCGCATTAAAATTGGGGTCGGCATTTCTTACAACTGTTCTTCTATCTCGTGACCAACCCATCGCAGTATTTAATCCATTATATAAACATATTGTAGCATTTCCATAAGAATTAAAATGTTTATCAAATCCTATATGTCTATTAGAAATATAAGTTAAATATTTTTTATTTCCTATTTTGTGTGTATAACCTCTTGGAATTTGTGCTATAAATCCTATATTTGTAAAAAGCGATTTATCTGTACTTCCGAATGTAGTTGGAATTCTTATTGCGAAACCGCCCCACATTCCTCTTCCAGTTACATCATCATAAAGTATCCCATCAACATCTTTGCTGTCTTTGTATGCTGGTTTATATCTAATAAATAAAGGATATGAACTATAATCTTGATAAGGAGTATTTGCTTGTCCCGAAGCATTTAATCTATCGTGATAATTATCTGAACCGAAATGTTTTTGTCTATCTTCAGTCATATTAGAAGCATTACCGTTTAAAACATAAGGCATATTAGAATTTTGAAAAGGATTTATATGTAATAATCTATGAGTATCTTTTGATATTCTTTCTCCGTAATCTTCAAGCCATTCAGCAATTCCGTCTTTTTCAGTTGTATATAATGTATCATAAGCTTCTATATCAAATAATTCGGGATAATTATCTTGTGAATCAAAAAATTTTTTTATTAATTCTAAATTAGAAGCATTATATTCTAAATTTGTTCCAAGTGTTATAGTAGTAAAATCAGCATCTAATTGTCCTTGTCCATTCACAGAATTAGGATTAGCACTTTCTAATAAACTAAATAAAGTTTCTCCTGGAGGAGCATCGGGATTAATACCTGACCCATCATCTATCTTGTCCATCATTTCTGCTCCAGTATCATAAAATTCGGGTCGTTTCTTTCCAATTACTTCATATTGAGCAGCATAATGAACTAATGCCTTCGTTGGCGTTGGAGATAAACCAGCAAAAGAAAAAGCATTATAAGCAAAATAATTATTAGCATTATTATAAGAAAACTTTTCGGGAGTAGCACATTCAAATAATTTATATGTTGGACTATTTATTTTTGTTGCTAATCTTTTTTTTCTCATTCTGCTTTCAATATCGTCCCATTCATATTGATTTAATTCTGATAAAGTTGATTTAGTCATTTCTTCTGTAAATTGTGAAGCAATATTTTGAGGAGAATTAAAACCTTTTGATACTTCAAAATCTACTATATCTTTAATTCTCAAATATCTATAAGCAGCGGGGTCACGAGCATTTATAGGTGTAGATACTGTAAGTTCTCTTTCACATAATCTTAATCTATATAATGTATATCTTGAATTATCATTTGCTATTTGAACAAAATTGGGAGCACTTGAAACTAACTGTCCAGCGGTATCAGTATATACTGGAAGAGTTATATCAGTCCAATCTGTTTTTAATCTTTTTGTTTCTAAAGGAGGTAAAGTAACCGCACCTTTTCCATTAATAGCTGTAAAGGAAGTATTAGTAATAGTCATTTCGGGACCTTCTAACCAACCCGCATTTCTATTATTAGCATATATATTTCCATATTCTAAAGGAAGAGTAAAATAATATTCTCCATTAGCATTTTTATAATATTCTGTTCCAAATAAAACCCTATTATCTGTTATTTGTTTAAAAGTTTGAGAAGAATTTTCAGCAACCGCAAGTCCGTAATAATTAGGATAATTCAAAGAAGCATTAACTTTAGGTTGAACTAATGTTGTTTTTTCTAATACTAATTCATCTTGAATTACTTTTCCTCTGAATTCAATTGTAGCATCTTCAGCACCTAAATCAGATACAAAAGCAGAATGTAATTGAACCTTATCACCTTCTTCTAATTTTATTCCGTCATTAACGGCATTACTCCAAACACTTGTATTAGAACTATTAGCATATTGATTAGAATGAACCCTATTTGCTTCTAAAATAAATGTATCTGTAAAACTACTCATAGTTAAGTTATTATATATAACTTATTATATTAAAATTTATATTAAAAAAAAATATTATTTTTTCAGATATAACAATTTTGTTATATCTCATTTAGGCGAATCCAATCGTCATAAAGCCGTCCGAGAGTGTCGCGAACCTAACAACTTCTAACCAGCAACGCATAGTGTAATTCCTACTCGCTTCTTCATCTTGAAGGTAATTCCAAGTGTTATATAATTCAATACCTCTGCTATTAATTCTTTCTCCTCTATTAAGTCTATCCTCAACATAAAACTGTTCATTATCTAAAGTATTAGTTAATGTGCGTCCCATAAAGTTAGAAACAGAAACTAAATCACCTTCAGAAGTAAATTCAGATTTAGAAATGAAAGGAACACCTCCTTCTGCTTGAGATATATTATGGAAAATACGAGCAGTATTATTAATATCAACTGGATACAATAGATTATCATTATATTTAACATTATGAATAAAAGTTCCGTATCCGTCTGTTGCTACTCCAGTAGGTTCTGCGTCTTCAACTCCGTGAGCAGCATAGTTATTAAATAATTTTGTTTCACCATTTCCACTCGTAGATAAACCAAAGAATAATTTATTAACAACTCTTCCAGCACCACCAACATTTAATATTTGAGTATTCACTTCTCCGTTCAAACCATTAATAGTATGACGAGCAAGGCGATAATCAACATAACTAAAGCTCATATTTCTATTAGCATTAGCATAGGCTTCCATCATCTCTGTAGGATAATATATGTAGTCTGCGACTAAAGCACAATCATCTCTATTAATAGTGTATGTTTGGTCAGCAGTTCCAGCAGTTCCAATACAAGCCCTATTTCCATTATCAGTTTGGAAAAAGAGTTCAATAGTTACTTCTTCCTTGAGCATATATAATGGAAGCTGATTCATCTTCAAGAAAGGAAATAATTCCGATAAAGGTATTTGGAATACTGGTTTATTTTCAATCAATTGATAATTAAATAATTCAACATTCTGATTTTCAAAATTAACTCCAAAATTATCAGGGTCACGACCAATATCAATAATAAAATCTTCGGCTTGATTATTACTTTCACTACCATTTGTAGAAGCATTAGCTCCGTTATTATAATTCCATTTCCTACACATTTGTCTTGAAGTCGTAACACTTTCTCTTTGTTTATTATGTTCGGGATTAACAAACATAGAACGGAATCCCGAAAAATGCGCGAAATCCTGTGTTTCACAAAGGGTTTTTGTACCGATAGAAAGACGACATCGCTCTATCAGCGACATTACACCAACATTCAAGGGATAGAAGGCATCAACACCCCCACTTGCTTCAACAGAAAAAGTAAGTTTAGAATTTGAATGTAATATACCCTTGTTTTGAAGTCTGTATCTCATAAAATTTGGATTGCTAATAACTGGGTCTAAAATATCACTATCTACAGAAATAGCAGTATTAGTATCAACACTTCCAATCTTTAGAAGGTCGGGGATTTGAGAAGCAGTTGCTCCAACTGGAGCAGAAGACATCTCAGTAGAATTTGAAGTAGTCATATCATCGGCAGGAGGACCAGTATAGTTCATATTGTTTATATTCTTATAAATATAAAAATTTAAAAAAAAAATTTAAAAAAATGATATAACAAAATTGTTATATAAAAATAATATATTATATTAAATATATAAAAGGAGATATAACTTGTCGATGGAATTATTTAATGGAGATTGTTTGGAAAAAATGAAAGATATAAAAGATGATTCAGTTGATTTAATCTTCAACGATTTACCTTACGGCCAAACGGGCTGTAAATGGGATTGTAAAATAGATTTAGAATTATTTTGGAAAGAAATTATGAGAATTAAGAAATTAAATACTCCAATATTTTTCACTTGTACTACGAAGTTTGGAGTTGAATTAATTAATTCAGCACCTAAAAAGTGTCCTTTTCGTTACGATATTGTATGGGTTAAAAGTGCTCAATCGGGATTCCTTTGTGCTAAGAAGATGCCGATGCGTAAGCACGAAATGGTATATGTTTTTTATGAGAAACTTCCTTTTTATGATTTATCAAGTCATCAACATAAATTTATTAAAGATGAAACTAAAACTACAGAACCCTCATATTATATGAAAGATGAAAAAACTATATATAATGGCGGAAAATCTATGGGTGTATTTAATAAAGGTGGAACTGCTTACGACCCTCCCCTCCCTGTATCAGTTATTAAGGGTGTAGATAATACCTATAATACAGAGGGAAGAAAAAAACCTATTGTAAGAGAAGAGGCGGGTAAATATGACCCTCCCCTCCCTGTATCTGTTGTGAAAGAAGAAGGCTGTTACGGAAAAAAAGTTCCGAATAGTGAAGCAAAATACGGACAGAAGTGTGCCCAACAATATGACCCTCCCCTCCCTGTATCAGTTGTGAAAGAAGAAACACAAATAAAAGATGGTGCTGTAAATGAAAATTATGAAGGTTTATATGGGGGATTAAAAACACCTGATTATGTAAGTAATAATATAGAAAGAAATGAATTAAGAAGAAAATATAAAAAAGAAGGCAAAAGTGAAAGTGCTTATGACCCTCCACTTCCAAATTCATTATTAGAAATTAAATCAACAAGAGGTAAACATTCAACAGAAAAACCAATAGCACTTATGAGTTGGATATTAAAGTATTATAGTAAGAAAGATGATGTAGTATTAGACGCAACGATGGGAAGTGGTTCAACAGGAATAGCTTGTAAGAATATGAATAGAAAATTTATTGGTATTGAAAAAGATAAAGAGATATTTGATGGAGCTGTTAAAAGAATTAACGACTTACCTGAAGTCCTGACTGATTGAATACCAGCATATTTTTAGAATGAACAAATAGATAAACAGATTGAGGATTATCAGTAACTAAATCCATACTCATATTAATACCGAAATTAACAGAAGAATAATCTACACCGCTATTAGAAATTGTATCAAGAGCAACCCCTATTCCGTAGGCAACACCTCCGTCAATATAACTATTAGCATTAGCAGCATCTAATAGTTTGGTATTTTCAGGTTTGAGTGTATTTCTCATATTTTTGGAAAAGGATTGAACAGCATTAACATAATTTCTATATAATTGAGCATCATAAACAATATTGTCGGAAGCACTTGTAATTGCTTGAACTGTATCAATATTATATTCTAATGGGAAGCGTTCTCCTCCGCGAGTGAATATTAATTGAGTAACATTAGCAGTAGTATTATCAGAGTTAATAGGATAGAAAGTATCTAATCCGTTTTGAGCAAAGTTATTAACATAAGAAGAAGGAATAAAATTAGCAAATACTCCAAGAACTTGTTTCAATCCAAGATTAAAATTAATAATTGCGTTTGCTGAATTAATAGTTGTATAATATGAACTAAATGAATTATATTCAAAAGTCTGATTTGTTTGTTTCTGAAGAGCCATCAAATCTGCTGGTTCGGGGTTCTGTGCTTCACAAACAAGAGCAACATTCTTAAACTGATAAAATGCTTCACTTATAGCAGCAGCACCCGAAGTTCCGTTGTTAGAGAATAACACTTGATTATCAGGAGCAAGATGTAGTTCTACGATTAAACCTCCAACTCCCCAACTTGAACTCAAAGGAATTGCTTGTCCTCCGTTGAAGAAACCACAAGGAAGATTAACACAGAAACTATTTGGATTGTATCCTAAATTGCCTAAATTATCAACAACACTACTTTTAACAGCTGCTTGATTTGGACAAGTTAAACCCGTCATATTACTATGAGTTAAATTATCACTATTAGAACTTGTAGTAGTAGAAATATAACTACTCATAAAGCGGTTGTAATTTCTCAAATGCTCTATGACCTGATTTGTTCGCTGACTTTTTATAACAAGCTGGTCAATACAAGAGTAAATTCCTAACCTCTGGCTCATATTCAACTGGTCAGAGTCATCTGCTAAAGTGCCTTGCGATAAGAAGATTTGGAAATTACCAGTAAAACGAATACTATCGCCCAAGATAAATCGGTCGGATTCACCAATAATAAATTGAATTACTGGCTGTCCGTTTTTAAAGGATAGAGTGCCGTCTGAAGTGACGTTGGAAGGAGTTATTTCAAGGTGTTGATTAGACATATTGTTTTATTTTATAATCTTACATATTTTATTATTATAAAATAAAAAATTAAAAATATAATATTATTAAAAATTTAGGATTTATAGTTAATATGCTATATCACTTTTATCTATAACGATTTTGTTATCTTCAAAACATTTGAATTTCTTTCTTTTTATTCCAATAAAATATCCGTTCTGTCCGTCATTCTCACTATCAATAACATTTAATTTTTCTAAAGCCATTACACAAGCAAGAAATTTCTCGTGGTCATCAGTAGGTATTTTATCTCCATTCTTTTTTCTTATATACATTACTTCACAAAAGTGTATATAACAACTTTTATGAACTTTTAATGATAAATGTTTTAAATCGGGATTTTCAAATGTTTGTAAAATTAATCTTTCTCCTGTAAAATAATAATGTCCTATATCTATTTTATGATTGATTGGAAATGATGATATCCAAAGACCTTTCCAAAATACATTAAAGCTTCCGTATTTACCATTTCTCGCATTTTTCTTCATCTGTCTTATTGTATTGATTATTTATTTATATTAATTTCAAATTTATTTTAAACTAATAATTGAATTCCTCCTCCCGCAAATACAATTCTGCGGACGTGTGAAATCCAGCAATTCCAAAGATGATTGAAATCACCTTGAGTATCATATTCAACTTGGAGATTGAAGTCCTTGCCTCTTGTATCATACACTCCGTCTTGGAGCGAAAGTGCTCTTCCTACACAGAAATTAGACTGGAATGCTCTGAATGAATAAGGAATAATTTTTGATTGAGCTAATGCTTTTTCCAGTTCTATAAGAGGCTGTTGGTCAATTGAATTTTTAGCAGACAATTTAGCAGTAGAAACTTTTCTGCTTGGGTTTAATTTTCCATCATAGAAGAATTGGTAATTAGTAAGATTATCAGCTATTCCTACTAATCCTGACCTATCAGTATGATTAATTACATCATTTTTTTCTGAATTAACTATATAAGTTCCAGTTCCCGCGGCGGCAGCGGAGGCTGTATAATTAGTAGCATCAACGGGAATACAAAGCACAGCCTTCGCCCGAGATTGATTAAAGGGCAATCTAATATTAGCAACTGTATCAGAAGCAAGTTGAGAATATTTGTAATTAGTAAAAGAAAGGAAATCATAATTCATAGAACCTCCTTCCTTCATCATACTCATCATCTTACGAGTATATCCGTCGGGCATAGTTAATTGCTGTAAGATAAGTTCAACATTAGAAACTGTATATGTTGGCGAACCAATTGCGCTTTCAGAAAACAAAACAAACTCACGATTAGTTGGAGGATTTGCCGCAAAATTCATCGCTGGAGTAACTGTAACTTTAACTAATCCAAAATCACCCGCAGCACTATCATACTCAATTTGAGTAATAATTGGAGCACTACCGTTAAAGGTTGTTTGGTCGGCTTTAGTAGTTTTAACAAAGCTTATTTTTTCTCCAACTACAAATGGAAATTGAGGAGTTCCAGTCATATTATTATCACGAGTAACATAAAAACTCGCAAAAGTTCCAACCGTAGATGCGTTAGAAGGAGCATCATCAGAACCGTTGATTGAATGAAAGATAGGATTAGCATTCAATTTCTTATTCAATAAAGATTGGTCTAACCGCCTAAAAACATTTGTATCACGTTCTAAAATTATTTCTAATTTTAATCCTTCAGTCATTAGCACGGGGAAGACTTTATCATTTTGGAAAATGCCTGTATTAATTGGAAGTAAGCATTTAACAGTTTGGAAATCATCATTCTGAAATGAAGCACTAATAGTATCACCCGAATGTCCGTGAAAATAAGGATTAGTAACACAATCATTCTGATTAGATGTAGTAGTTCCGCACGTTCCTCTACATTCAACTGAATGATTAAGAGCACCCTCCGTAAGTGCTCTCTTTGCTCTCAAAGTATCATTAGTTTCATAATCATATTTAAGTGCTGTAATAACGTTGTAATTTTGATATTCCTCAAGTAAAATATTTCCCACTCCTCCACTATAGATTCTCAAATCCCTAATGAGAACCTGCGAACCTAAGGCTTCATCAAGCATCAAGCGAGTCATAACTCCGTCTGCTGTAAGACCCGAAGCACTTGCGGGCATAGCAATTTTAACATCTAATTGTAAATAACTTTCTTTGGGTTGTATATACTGAATAGTTGGCGGAACAGAAATCATTATTTTCTGTCCAGCAGAATATTCTAATCCATTTTCCGATGGAACAGATACTCGTTTTTGAGCAATTGGTATTTTATCATTAGCAGTCCAAAAAGAATTAATCGGCATTTTGTATTTTTATAACTATTCTTATATTATTATATTTGTTATTTTTTTTTAAAATATAACAATTTTGTTATATTAAAAACTTGAACTTCCCGTAATCATTTTAACTGGATTAGTTGGAGCAGAAGCAACAAATCCTAATCCAGCCGCTCCTTGAGGAACTGGGGCTGGAGGTTGATTAGTTTGAAAATTAGATTTATCTTTATCTTCTTGGTCTTGTTCATCTCCTAAACTTCCAGCAGTAGAAGAAAGTGCTCCAGCAGCCGTTAATGCTAATCCAAAAGGTTCTAAAAATGGAAGAGCAATCCCAGCAACATCAAGAGCACTTCCAGCAATAGTTAAACCGTTTCCAACTTCATCTAATTTTGAAGTTCCATCGCCTCCAAAAAAATCGCCTCCTTTTGCCGCAGAATTAATATCTTGAACTAAATCAATAGCACCTCCAATATTTCCTAAAGCCTTTCCTCCCCAAAAAGCAGACTTCATAGCAATAGTTTTCGCCATACTGGCTGCCGCATCTCCAGCAGCAACTCCTCCAATCTTACCCGCTGCGTCTGCTGCTGCTTTTGCTGAATCTGCTATTCCCGTATCTGCTGCGTCTGCTGCTGCTCCAGCGGGAGCTGCTGGTGCTTCTGCTGTAAATCCAGCAGCACCTCCTCCTTCACCTTCTCCTTGCGAATCAAGAGCTACACGTCTCCCTCCGCCTACATCTTGAACAGATTTAGTAGTATCAACAGACGGAGCTGCTCCCAATTCATCTAATTCATCTGCTTCATATTTAATTCCTCTTGTATCATATCCTCCTTGTGTTGTTGAATTTTCTGATGCTGTTTCAGCTACTTCAACACCTCCTCCTTCTCCTTTTGAAAGTTTTCCAGTTGCTTTATCAACTGTTCCTTCACTTGTAGCAATTGTATTAAAACTTTCTGCTGGTGCGGAAGGTGTTTTCCCTCTTAAATTATTAAAATCTTCTGTCGCCATTTGAGCAAAAGACTTTCCGCTTGTTGCTTTCCTAACAGCAAAACGAGCAAGATTACTAACACCTCCAGTTGCCGCTCCTGCGTCCATAGCACCTACTTTTTGATTTTCACCTTGTTCTATAATTTTCTGTGTTTTTTGTTCATCGTGATAATCATCTAAATGTTTTTGAGCAGCAAGTAACGAATCAGTCGCCGCATTACGATTTTCTCCTAAAATAGTATTGTATGTTCCAGCACCTAAAGTAGTCATATTGTTTTTATAATATAACTAATATAAAATATCTTTTAAAAAAATTATTAAATATACATATAACAAAATCGTTATATTTCAGAATTATCTTCCATATCTTCTTCGTCTCCGTCTTCGTCATCGTCTCTACTGCCTCCAGTAGCAACAACCTTATTAAAACAATTATACATTAAAGGAGGATTAGATTGTAAATCCATATAACAAAAATCATATTTATTGGGTGTTGCTTTTCTGTATAACTTAAGCCAGTTCTTCGGTCCATTAAATAAATCTCCGTATTCTTCTGCTATTCTTTCTAACTCTTTTTGATTAGGAAATGGACTTCCAATAATTACATCTGTCGCGTTCGCACGAATAATTGGAGAAACAGAACCAGTAAATTTTTGGCTACTTATAATAAGCATCTTAATGTTAAAATGCCTATAGCGACTTGCGAGATGATTAATCTTACTTTCTCTTTTTATGCTTCCCAAACAATCATCTAAAACAACAGCAATTTGAGGTTGGTCTTTCTTTTCAAATGATTTTTGATTTTCAACAATTCCTTCTATTATTTCATCTGAATAAAAATCATATACTTCAAATGCTTTATTTAAGAAACGAGATGTAACATCATTCTTAATTGTATTACTTATTATTTTAACATCATCAAAAAATTCTTGTCCGTAAAAATCTTCATTAAGAAATAGATTAGAGATTATAGTGCTTTTTCCAGTCTTCACAGGACTAATCATTAATAGTAAAGAGCCTCCGCCAGCAACATCAACATCTACCTTTGGAAGATATGGGTGATGAGGACGGGAAGCAGCATTATCAGGTTGAACAACGGGCATTACTTTTGGAGTATTCATCGTTTATATATATTCTTATATATATTATATATATAACAATTTTGTTATAAATTATTTAAAACAATCATTCCAAAAAGCATCAGGGTCTATTGCCTTACTAACAGTTCTGAATACTTGTTTATCTCTTTCTTCTTTTTCTAATCTTTCTTTCTTTTCTTTTTTTGCTGCTTTTCTTTTAACTTCAAATGCTTCAATACCTTTTGCTACTGCTTGTTGAATAGTATCTTCTACAACCTTTTTGTTAGGAGAATTACGAGGAGTTTTCGGAGGAGGCTTGTAATCAAAATTGGGATTACTTTCTCCAGTTTCTTCATCTACATCATCATCTACCGATGATGCTAATTTCTTTCTTAATCTTTTCTTTTTATCTTCTGTTTCTTTCTTTTTAACTTTATCTTCTAAATCTTTTAATTCTTTTCTTTCTTGTGCTTTAATCTTTTTTGCTGCTTGAGCCTTTTTCATCTGTGCTCTTAATTGTTCTCTTCTCTCATCACTAATTTCTACTTTCTTTCTCGGCTTCTTTTCTTTTTTAACCTTCTCAACTTGAGGTGCTGTATTAAATATTTCTTCTCTTGGAATAATTGTTCTCTTTTTTGGTTCGGGAGCAATCTCTTCTTCTTCTTCTTGAATCTCTTGTTCTTGAAAAGTAATTTTTGGTTTTATTCTACTTTCTTCTTGAATATCTTCATCTGATTCATCGTCAGAAGGAAAATCAGGGTCTTTTATTTGTAATGATAGGTTAGGTTCTTCGGGCTGGGGAGGCGGTGCGATTAATTCGGGGAGCAAATCATCATCAATCATATCTTATATTCTTATAATTTATAATAAAAATAATAAAAATAAAATAAAAATTAAGATAAGATATACATCTTTTAATTACGAGATTTGCGAATATACAATATCACTATCGTATTGCCTTGTAAGTCTCTAACAATTCTTTCACTTCTATCTACTAAATCTATATCTATCTGGTTGAGTGTTAGTTCGTGTGTGTTATTAAGTTTGATGTATGTTTTTTCTGATGCTTGAAAGTATAAATTACCTTGAGTATTTCCAGCATTATCAAATCTCGGTAATGAATAAAGAATACGACTAACTGAATTCTTTGCTCCGTTATAACTTGTTCCAGTTAGATTGTTTGCTCTAATAAAACATTCATTAGTATATAAAGTAGATTGAGACGGAGGCTTCATAATTGTAAGACCTAAAGTGCTTGTCGCATCTTTAAAAATACTTTGTTGTAATACAGAATAATCTCCAAATCCAAGACTTTGTCCCATATTTGCTCTCTGACGATAAGGTAAAACATAAGTAGGTGTATCGCTTCTATTAGTATTTGTAGATGATAAATCTCTCTCGGGTCCTCCAATTAATACAACCCTATAATTTAAAGCGTTTGAACCGTTTAGGTCAGTATATTGGAAACTTGCGTTAGAGGCGGTATAAGCTCTTAATGATTTTTTATTATCAATATAGTTTATCAATCCTTTTCCACTTTTAATATGAGAACTATAAAAATCAGAACCAGCAATAAATTTTTCTCCTGTTGTTGAAGTCTTCCAATCAGTTAATTTTCTACCTTCAAATGTATCTATAGTAAAGACGTCCGTTGCCTTATTCAATATAAAACAAGGAAATAAACTTTCAGTTGTATTAGCAGTAGGTTTGAAGTTATATCTTTTATCAACAGTATTAAAACTCGCATTTGAAGAAGATACAAGAGGAAGATAAGTTCCTTTAGATTCAATATCAAGATTTAGAGCATTACCAATCAAAGTAAATTTAATTTTAGCTAATCCGTCAGCAGCAATTTTAGCAGCATTAATAGGAGCAGAAAAACAAGCATTAGTATTCTTGTAATATTCTACTTCAACATTAGATAATTTTCCTTCTTTTCCATCAGGAGTAGTTATAGCATCAGGTAAAGCTTGATATATTTTAAGCTCATCACCAAAAGCGTCAAACGAAACAGTATAATCAAATAAGGGCTCGGGTGCTCCTCCATCTATTATTGGATAATTAAATGCTGATGTATTAATAGGGTCTCCGTTATATAATCCTGGAATTCTCATTCTTGATAATCCAATTGTCCAACTATCAGTTACAGCAGAAAAATCAACTTCAAAAACTCCTGAAACAGAAGCAAGAGGATACAAAGGTAGTTGAGTTACACAACTAAATTCACTATCTCCCATAACAGAACAAGTTAGAGTTTTAGCAGTTCCGTTCCATTCAAAATTATCAGTTGTAGTTACATCATTAGCAGGACGACATTCTGCTGCTGTATTAGCCCAAGTAATTGCTGATTTAGTTGTTTGTCTTTGAATATCAAAAGTAAAATTACTAAAATCTAATGATGAGTTTCTTTCAGTATCAACAACAATTCCTCCAAATATCTCAGGACCGAGAGAACTTTCATTAAGAGTATTGTTTAATACTTCTTTTAAACTATCAACTGTATATGCTCCTCTTGGAACTCTAATTGGAACTGGAATTTTAGTTGTATCATTTGCGGTTGTTGCTGGATTTAATTCAGGACCGAAATAAAAATAAAATAATGCTTCATCGGGTATATCAAATAACGGAGCACGATTAATTTTCACACTTTCTACAGCGACCTCAGCGTCTTTTGGAATTATAAGAGGAGAACGAAAGTTATTACTGAAAGTAGCTGGATTACTTAATCCATTATTAGTTGAAATAACATTTCCGCTTCTATCTTTCCTCAAATATTCGTCTTGTGATGAAGAGCATATAATTAACGACATTTTTTTGTTTTATAATAATTCTTATATAATTATAATATACATTAAATTATAAAAAACTATGCCTAAAAAACCGAAGGCTCAAAAACCTATAAGTTCAAATACATTAGAAGTAGATAAACCTCTACAATATAATATTCCTAAAGGAGTAAAAGATAGTAAGAAAGTAACTCAAAAAGAAGTCTTTGGAAAAAAAGAAAAAAAGAAAAATAAAAAAAAATACTAAGATATAAATAAAGTGATGAGTTTATCAGGTAAAAAATATTCAACATTAATTAAAACAGCAAACGAATTAACAGATGAAATTGTTTTCACAAATATGAGAGAGTTTAATAGTCTTTTAAAACCAAGAAAAGAATATTCTTCTTCAGACCCTTCTGAAGATGATATTGAAGAAATGGAAGAAGAATTAGGTAAAAAAATACCAGCATATTATAAAAAGGGAGCAACTTGGAAATCAAATATATTCAATAAAGTAAGAGCAAAAGCAAATGCGTTAGGTATTGCTTTGTCGCATAGTTTTGGAGTTCCGAGAGAATGGAAAGAAAATTATTTGGAAGAAACAACCGTATTAACATTAGAATCTATGGACGAAGGATTTTTTGAACCCGCTACTGCTATATTAGATTTAGGTATAGAAAATCCAAATCAAGTTGTTGATTCAATTATGCTGAATATGAGAATGAGTATATTGTTAGGTAATGTTTATAATGAAGACGCACAAGTAGATTATGAAACAGCAGAAGTAACTAATATATCAAAAGAAAATAAAAAAGTAATTAGAGAATATAGAAAGATAAAACAAAAGGAAAAAAAACAAAAAGAAGCAGAAAAGAAATCACAAGTAGATAAAGTTAAAGGAGATATTGTTAAAGTCGCTTCAGTTGTAAGTCTCATTAATCCTCTCACTCCAAACACGAAAGAATATACCGACTTTTTATTGCCTCTGTTTAATAATGTTCCTGAAAAAGACAGAATAATAACATTATCTTTTGATAATATTACTATCGGTTAAGGAAAAGTCTCTTCTAATTCCTTCCCGCTTACACATTCAACTCTACAAAAAAAAAGAATTACAAGAAAAAGTCACTAAAATTCCTTCGACACGTTAAATTAATTTGAAATTTTTTTTAAAATCTTATCAACACTAAAGAACAAGTAGCAACTGGATTAAAATAAAAAAATTTGATTTACCTTTTCCGTTTTCCTAATAACCCTAAAACCTCTATAATGAGCGACCGCACAGCCGCAATCAGAATGGAATATGATGCTCTAAAATCTGATTATGATAAGTTAAAAAAACAAAATCAATATCTTGATAAAAAGAATAAGAATTATGTTAAAATTATTAAAAAGGTCAAGGAAGAGAATAAAGAATTAGAAAAGCAATATAAATCAGACCAAGAATATATTGATAAGTTTGAAAGTAAATGTAATAAAGTAGTTAAGTATAATAAGTTATTTAAAAAGTTGGAATTAGATGAAAAATTTATTGAAGAAGGATTGAAAATGAACGATACTGTTGATATTAAATTATATAAAGTATATGATATACTCAAGCAACTCAACGATGAACTCAGAGCAACGAAGCAAATAGTCTGGGAACAAGAGAAGATTGAAAAGATGGGAGTAGAAACTTACATCAAAAGACAATCACTTAAAGGAAACATTCCAGAATACAAATTGATTACTCACGATGAACCGAGCGAACATCACAAAGCATCTTCAAATGAACTTCATATTTACGAGGCTACTGGATACGAAGGAGAAGCCCCTATTCAGATGACTTGGGATTATACAAATGAAATACTTGATGAATTCTTTTCAGACCATTACAGTATTAGTGATATTTACAATCATTATTGTTTGGATATGCGATGGGTAGAATTTATCAAAGAGAAATGGGGTTGGAAATCTGGAACGAAATTGCGTTTTAGCACTAAGACCAATTCAGACGGATATATGAACTTCTGGAAAAGAGATGATGATATGCGTTGTGATTATATAATTGATGAGAACGGAGTGTTTTGTAGTCATTTCTTTCACAAGTATTATAGCGACAATCAATATGTTCCGATTAATTGCGCATATAATCAAAACCTTGAAGACATAAAGGAAGACCTCAGAAAGAAAGAAGATATTACAGAACAACAAGAAGAAATTAGTCCGACCCTTGATACTAAAAATATCAAGGGTAATCGTAAGGTAGTCCAAACTCTATATGCTCCCGTGTCTGCCGAGTTTAAAATTCCCGATGGTATTGATTTGGAAGACAAATCAGTAGTAGAGTGTTGGACGGTAAAATACGGCACACTAAGGATTAAGTATGTTGGAAAAGAAAAAGAAGAAGATATTGAATGGGAGTATGAACCCGAAACAGATTTTAAATGGGGTAAAGACGAGATAATTGATGCTGAAGAAGCAAATATAGAATATGAAGAAGACGAAGAATATATGTATGATGTAAAAAATGATGATACAACATATTATTTGGGTGATAGTCTTGATGAAGCACGAAAACACGCACAAGGAAGAGGTTTGGAAATCAAAAGATATATTGTAGAAGACGGAAACACTAATTTTGATAATTGGGATATTGTAGATTAATTATATACTATTAATTAATAAATCATAATAATCTTTTAATTTAATAAATAATTCATTACTACCTTGTTGCTTATCGGGGTGATATTTTAAACATAATCTTTTATATTGTCTCTTAATATTTTTTATCTGTTTATCTATCTCTAATTTTAAAAATTTTTCTTTATCTATTTTTAAGAATTCAAATGCTAATTCTATTTCATCTTTATTATATTTTGAATCGTGTCTTAAATCTTGAAAGTTTTTTTTTATATAATCATAAAATTTTTTTTTTGAATATTCTTCATAAATTCGTTCTCTCTTTTCATCTCGACATCTCTTACAGCAATTACCGCAACCTTTATAGTAACCATACGGACATTTCTCAAAAGTATAGGGACAGAAATCATCTTCATCAGAAGAATATTCATCAAAAATCATATATAAATCTAAATATAAAATTAAATATAACAAAATTGTTATATAAAAAATAATCTATTATATTTAATATATAATGATGGATTTAAAAACTTATATGGAGATTATGAATAATGTTTTAGAGTTAATCAAAAAGATGAGAGAGACAGGTTGGACAGATGAACAGATTTGTAATTTTGCTATAGTCTTTCACAAACTAATAACTCACGACCCAAATAATATTCCTTAATTAATATTATTGATAAATATTTAAATATAAATCAATAATATAAAATATATTAAAATATAATGAAAATTCATTCGTCGCATTCAAAAAGAGAACTCTGTGAGATATGTGAGGTATTTGATTTGAATATAGAAGGTTATAAGGATATGATTAAAAAGGAATTAATGATTAAAAAGGAATTAGCACCTTCAATTATTTATAAACTTACAACTATAGATGATATTAAATCAGATGATAAATTTTATTATATTGAAAATAAAAAAGAGTTATTAGAATATTTAACAACTCCTAATCAATCAAAACAATTAACAATAAAAGAAAAAGATAAGATAATGATAGACTCTAAAAAGATAATTCAATATTGTAATAATGGTTATTGGTTAGTTGGTTCTGCTTTTGAAGATTGGGATACACTTTTAGAAACAGCAAAACAAGTATCTAAATTTTGTGATATACCTACAGCACGAAGAGCAATAACATTATTTAATACAGACCCTAAAGTAGATGAAACTATTGAACCTATTATATCTCCAAGAGTTAAGAAGTTAATTGATAGAAAGATTAATATGAAGAAAGCATTAGGACCGAAGTATGAATTGAGAAGAGGAAAATTTGTTATTGATTTTTCATAATATAACAAAATTGTTATATATCTATGTAATATGTAAATATGCCGAGAACTAAAGATGGAAAACCTGTATTGAATAAACCTTTTAAAAGTAAGGTTAAAGGAAAAAAGTTTAGTGTTTATGTTAAAACAAATACAAAGAAAGGATATAAGATGATTTCATTTGGAGCAGCGGGAATGGACGACTGGAGAAGCGGAAAAGCAACTAAAGAACAACGAGCATCATTCAGAGCACGAATGAAAGGAATTAAAAGAAAAGATGGTTCATTTGCTTATAAGGATAAAACAAGTCCAGCATACTGGGCTTTAAATTATTTATGGTGATATAACAAAATCGTTATATTTTTTATTTAAAAAATAATCTATTATATTAAATATATAATGGTGAAATTTATTCTTTCTGTTTCTACTATTCCTACAAGGATAGATTATTTAATAAAGATTATACCTTTAATGAAAATAAGATATAACTATTTTGTTATAAATATATGTTGTAATTATAAAAGATTTGGAAAATTCAAACTTCCGAGAGAGTTGTTAAATCTATGTAAGAATAATAATAGGATTGTATTTCAATTTATAGATGATGCTGGTCCTCTGAACAAATATATTGGAGGTTTTAATTTTATGAAGAAAAAGAAACTATATGATAATTATTTAATAATAGTAGATGATGATACAGTTTATAATAGAGAATTATTTTATCATTTGATAGATGATAAATCTACAAATAATATAACTACTGGTTCAGGATTTAATTATGATAAAAATAGAAATTATAATATAGTAGTAGGTTGTTCTGAAATGGTAGAAGGATATGCTGGTGTATGTTTTGAGTACAATCAATTAGATGAATTTATAATGTATTATTCAAAATATTATAAATGTATTCAAAGTTTTCAATCAGAAGATTTAATACAAAGATATTTATGTGCTTCGTTTTTAGGAGATGATTTTATTATCTCAAGTTGTTATAAAGATAAATGGGCTATACCGAATGGTCGTAATTTAATACAACCTCAAGAATACGGATTTAATAATGATGCTCTTCACAAAAATAATGTATTTGGTTCTAATATGGGTTCGTATAATTTTCTGAATGAAAACATTACAATATTAGAAACATTTAAAAAAAAATATAAATTAAACAAAGAAATCTCTAAACAATTATAAATTCATCTGCTAAACAGTTGCTAATTAAATCTTTAATAAATTGATTGGGTTTAGATTCCAATTGATATATACTATCTTTATCTTCTGAAAATAAATCTTTATTACAAGTATTAGAGCCGTGTGCTAAACAAACCATTTGTTCTTTACATTCAGTTTTAAGACATCTATTTTCACTAAAATCAATCATTTTCGCACCTTCTCCAGTTCCTTTTGTAGCAAACCCTCCCATACTTTTCCAATATTTTTTAGTGTATAACATAGTTCCTTCGTGGATTTGGCGTTCTGCTGGACATTCAATAAAAGTCATTTTCCAGTCTTTATTAGGGAATAAAAATATCATTTGCGGAGAGCCTACTAATCCAACATTCTTTTTTGATTTCAACATATCAACAGAATATTTGATATATTGAGGTTGATAAATATCATCTGTATCTTGATTAATACAGAGTTTATATTTAGCAAGTTTAGTCAGTTTATTTCTTTTTTCACCTATACTCAAATGACGACTATTATCAAATATGTATCTGATTTTAACTCCGCATATTTTTTGTGCTTCTAATACTTCTTCATTATTTTTGAATTGTTTATGAGGTTCAGGACTATCATCATAAATAATCCATTCTAATTTATCTTTTGGATAATGATAATTTCTAACATTATATATCATTAAAGCATTAAAATGAGCTCTTTTGTATGTAGCAGTTAAAATACTAACACAAGGTAATTCTTCCATTTTTAATATATCTTATATATTTATATTATTCTGTTTTTTCTAAATTGATAGGTTTCAATTGTTTAATATATGTTTTACCTTGAGTGCTGATAGAATGTCCTCTATCAATCGCAGCCTTCTTCATTTCAAATGATACATCTGCGAATTTATGACTCAAAATAATCTTTACAAAAATAGTTGTTGAGATACTAACGCCTTTAGGAGTGAATGCTTTTGTATGATACAACAATAGATTTGTAAGTGTCTTTTCATCAACATCTTTTTCATCGAGTCTAAATAGTGCTTCGCCGTCTTTTACATTACCAGTATGTTTAATATAATTCATTATCATCTTTCTCAATTGTTTATCTTCAATATCAATAGTTTTAATTCCGTATTTTCCACTTGTTTTATAATTAGTAGATACAATCTTCAAAGGCTTCTTATAAATATTTGCTGGAATAACTAAATAATTATCTTCAGTATGACCTCCTTCTAAATTCAGTTTAGCAAAATTAGCATATGAAATCTTCTTCAAAGTAACAACTTCATTACGGAGTGGGTGTCGCAATAGAATTTGAAACACAAGCCAACAAAGATAAGTTCTATCGTTCTCTAAATTATGTTCCATCTTCAAAAGCATATCAATCACTCCTTCAATTCCAATACTAAATTGTTCTTCTTGTTTGTCTGATATAATACCCGACTCTTGTTCTTTGGCGTATTTATTATTATATTTTTTAACGCTGTCTTCATAAAATTTAATTGTGTTATTAATTTCTTCACTTGGCTCTTCAAGTCGCAATACATTAGCACAAGCAGTAAAGTAATTACGCATAGTAGATGTAGCAAATTGAGATACAACGTCCAAGACAACTCCTCTATCTTTAACCAATTCAATATCTTCAAAAGGCTTTTTATTCTTTTCATAAATTTTTCTGATACAAGTAACATATAGTTTATGAGAAGCCTCTTTATTATTAGGTCTCGCTTCATTTAATCTTTTAAGCAAATCAGTTTGAAAAGTCATCTTGTTCTCTATATATATTCTTATGTCCTATTTTTTAAGTAATTATAAACTGATTATCTAAATAAATAAGAGAAGTTGCTGTATTGTTGTCTAAATTGTTGTTCTGTAATTGGCTTGGGTGCTTTCTTCTTTGGAGCTGTTTTCTTCTTTGGAGCTGCTTTCTTTTTCTTGGGTTCTTTCTTTTTAGTCATTCGTTTTAATTTTCTTCTTGATTTATTAAATCTTTCTTCTGATACTTCTTTTTTTTTAGGAGGAACTATTTTTTTTAATTCTTTTCTCGCTTTAACAAACTCTTCTATTGTAACCGCCATCGTTTATAATAAGAATTACATAAAAAAATATTCTAATAAATATTAAATAGTATCAAATTTGATACTATTACAAATCTTTAATGAAAATATAATTATGTTTTCCATCAATCCAAACTATATCTTTTTTAATTTGTTCATAAGTATGTTTTGCTATTTTTCCATCTTCTATACCAGTTTCCTTGCCCTCACCTCTCCAAATTGGAAGGTCTATTGTTTTAACTACTTTTAAAGTTAAATCCTCTCTATCAACAATATGTCTTGTTTGAAACCCTATAATTTTTTCTTCTGTGGCACATTCACAATCCTCATCATCACAACATTTAGTTCCAATACTACAACTATCATTATTTCCAATATTAGTAATAATTTGAGTGCTGTATTCTTGTTGATATGCTACTGTTGATTTAAATGTTATTCTTTTTACTAAAATATATTTTCCAATATCTTTTTCATCATTCATTTTTTTTGTAAGTTCTAAAATATCTTTGTATTGTTTATCTGTAATCTTATCTTTAATTTCTTCAATTTGTCCAACAAGTTCTTGTAGATTTTCCATATTGTATTTTTTATTTATTATTATTTAATTAATAAAATATCAAATTTATTTAATTTAATTTAATTGATTAATCTTTCTAATATTACTTTATAAGAAGTTGCCCAGTCAGTCATTCCGTTTTGTTTCCAACCTTCATCATTACCAATTACTATTCCGTGATTTAACCATAATTTATCTCCTTCTTTACAATTATTCTCTATATATTCAATTAAAACATCTTTATCTTCTGTAAATCTAATATTATCTTTAGGAGGCAAACCAATACCATTCCAAATAATAACTCCCCACGCTCTTTTTGTTTCCATATCGGTTTTTATTATTTAATTAGATAAAATATCAAATTTATTTAATTTAATTTAATTGATTAATTATTTAAAGATAGAATTATAATATAGTGTATATCAAATGGAGTTATATGAAATTGAGTATTTTGATTTACCTGATTACAGAATAACAAAGTGCGGAAGAGTTTGGAGTTGTATATCAAATAGGTTTTTATCACAACAAAAGAATCCTGATAATCATTACAAATTCATATTTATTAGAAGAAAGAAATATTATATACATAGATTAGTAGGTTATACTTTTATAGATAATCCTTACAATAAAGATACTATAGACCATATAGACAGAAATCGTCATAACAATCATAGTTTTAATTTAAGATTTGCGACAAAAAAAGAACAATCAGCTAATCGTTCTTGTAATGAAACTGTAATTTGGTATAATGATAAAAAGAGATGTTGGTGTTGGGAAAAAACTTATATGGGAATTCAATACAAAAAGTATTCAGTTAAAAAACAAAAAATATTAGATTATAAAGAAGAAATAATGAATATTATAAATAAATTAGAAGAAGAGAGAGAACCAGCGGTTCATAAAGAAGTCATCGTAGATAAGACTATTTAAAATATATATAACAAAATTGTTATATATATAATATTAAAAGATGGATTTAAAAACACCACGAAATATAGAAGATGATGCTTTAGAAAGCTGGAGCGAAGAGATAGAAGATTTATTATCTGAATTTGGAGAAGTAGCATTATGCTTTCAATATTTACATTCATTTTCTCAAAGGAAATATAAAAAAAAATATCATCATTTTCAAATACCTATTATAGTTTTAAGCACATTAACGGGGACTGCTAATTTCGCAGTTGATTCATATATACCAAAAGATTATCAGCACGGTTTTACTGCTGTTGTTGGAGGGTTTAATATATTTTGTGGAATATTAGGAACTTTATTAAGTTTTTTAAGATATTCAGAAATATATGAAGGTCATCGTATATCAGCGTTGGCTTGGGCTAAATTATCTCGTAATATTGAGATTGAATTAGCGTTACATAGAGATAAACGGAAATCTTGTAGAGATTTTTTAAAGGTCTCTCGTGCCGAATATGATAATCTAATGGAAGGAAGCCCTTCAATTGATTTAGATGTAATTCAAATGTTTAATAAAAAATTTGAGAATAAATATCCAAATATTAGAAAACCGATTATTGTTAATGGATTAAGAGAAATTAAACCTTATTTTCCAAAAGAAGAATTAATCATTCCTCCGTCTGAACCTCTGCCTGAACCTCAGTCTGAACCTGAACAGGTTGAGCCTCTTTCAGAACCCTAACTCTTCCTTGTTTAATTAGTTCATTATATTCATAAGGAAATTTAGCAATAAATTCATCAATCTTTTTCATTCTTCTGTAATTCCTATACTTATTATACATCTTGTAATATTCTTTTTGTTGTTGATAATAATCTCTTTGCTTTTCATTTCTCCTATTCAACATTTCAGGAGATTTGTTCTTATGATAATAATCTCTTGCTCTTTCTCTTTGTTTTTCAATCATTTCACTTTCCTTTTTTAACTTACTATTCTCTTTTTGCGATTCTTCATAAAGTTTCTTGTAATCCATTTCTGAAGATACTGCGTCCATATCTATTGTTAATTATATATCTCACGATATTTTTAAATAATAAAAACTGATTATATAAATATCAAATTTATTTTAATTTATTAATTAATTAATTAATCAATTTATTTAAATTAAATAAATTTGAAATAATTTTAATATTTCTATCACCACTAAACAATTTGTAGCAACTTGTATTAAAATAAAATAATTTGATTTACTATTTCCGTTTTCGTAATAACCCTAAAACCTCTGTAATCCAAGATGTCTTGCTCTATGGAACTGGTACAAATGCTTGATGATATTGATTTGAAAAAAGAAGAAGATAAGTTAGATTATAAGAAAATGTATGAAGAACTAAACCCGATTATTAATTCTGTAAAATCTAAAACTTCTGAACATCTTGATTTACTAAGCGAACATATTAATTTACAAAGCAAATATCTTAAATTACTCAAAAATAGCAAAAGTAGAGAAGAAGAACAATTTGATGAATATGTTGTAATAAATAATAAACTAAAAAAAGAAATAATTAATCTTAAATGTATGATGAAGAATATGCTACTATCATTAGTATGTACTCAAAGTGATGATATGGAATGGAATGTTAGAAACGATTACGGAATGAATTATTCAGATGAATATCTTACATACAAAGATACTGTGATGAAAGAACAAATAGAAGAAATGAATGATACAGATTGGAATGAGTCTGAACCTGCTATTAAAAGTGTATTAGAATATGAACCTCAAGATGAAATTATCTATTTACATTTTGATGATGATGATGAAAGCGACGAAGATGAAGTAAGAAGCGAGGTCTTTAGTGATGAAGAATAATTAGATAAAAAATATTATGATAAAATATTATAACGATATTGTTATATAGAATATTTTTTATCTAATCCCATAATTTTCAAAATTATCACATTTGTTTTTATAATAATCTCTTTCTTGAATTATCTTATCAATATCTTGAATCTTTTTTAGTTCATCATAGTGTTCTATTTCATTTTGTAATTGTTCTATTTCATTTTGTAATTCTTGAATTTTTGCTTTTTTTTTATTAATTTTTTTAACATCATTTTCTTTATTCTGTCTGCTGAAATAGATTTGTTCCATTAGTATATAAATCATAGAGTTCTCATAACATATTACTGGTAATTGTCGATATATATAATTTGCTTTTTCTGTTGGTGTAAAATGTCTTGATTCATAACCTTCCTTTGTCTTGTCGCTTTTAAGATGATAATTTTCATAAATGAAATTAAAAATTTCTAATGCTTCTTCCATATCTTCTTCTGATAATTTATCTTTTATCTTTTTTAGCTTACTCATAATGAAACGATTATACGTCCCGTAAGTCCGACAGGACTAATTATATTATTTAATCAATTTATTTTTAAATGATTTTTATTAATAAAAATTCAAATTATTGTATATTGATATTATTCCATTCGTTATATGATAAATCTGAAAATAATTTCTTTATCATACATTCTTTTTCATTCTCAAGTATAATACCGTAATGTATCTCCAAGAAGGTGCTAATCCAAATTATTAAGTCTGTATAATCTTTCTCTACTGTTTTCTGATGTCTCCTACATATATACATATTTGGAAGATTTTTATAAACTCGTAAATACAACATAATTGCTATATCTTCTCTTTCTAAATGACTGATAATATTACCACTACCTCTACACTTACATCGGTCTCCATTTTTAGTATATCCTATACATCTATCATCGTAATTATCCGACATTAAATAATTATCAATATTATATGAGGGGTGCCCACGTATGTAATTTTTATTAGCGATATTACGAAGTTCTCCCCTAACATTCTGAATTTGTTTTAGCAATGGAATACTAAATTCTGTATTTATAGCATATATATTTTTATTGTATGTTGAATAGAAATCTCTTTCAAAGACACCTTGATTAACTTCTCCTCGTCTAACTACTTTTAATACATTAGTTTTGTAATAATTAATTAATTCATTTTTATATAAATCATCAATAATATTAGAAGGAAGGTCAGACCAAAGAGTTCTCCAACTAAATTTATTTTCTTTTGTATCATATATGATTATTCTATCTTTTTCATTTATTTCAATATATCTATTTCCTTTTTGTTTGAATGCTTCAATATGTTTTTTTTGTTGTTCTATTATTTTATTTTTTTCTTTATTTTCTTTTAATAGTCTTTCTATTTCTTTTTCCATAGTTGTTTTATAAACTCTATCCTTGTTATTTTCATTTGTTAATATATTAATTGCTTTCAAGAACTCATTTGCGTCAGACATCTTGGATTAATATGTTTTAGGGTTATTACTAAAACGATAATAGTAAATCAAATTTTTTTAATTTTAATTAATTAATAAATTTAATTAAATTTATTTAATTAAAATAAATTTGAAATTTTTTAATTATTTGTATCAACGCTAAATCTGTAATCCAAGATGGAGGAACAATTGCTTAAGCATTTTGATGATGTTGGAAAGAAAGAGATTAAAGAAATTTTTGAAAAGAATAAAGAAGAAAGAGATGAATTGGAAAAATCTTATAAAGGAAGAATGGCGATTAAGAAAGAACTTATTAGAATTAAAGATACTGGACCTCAAAAGTGTTTGGATATTATGATGAAACTAACTATGAAAGTAGATGATATTAAAAATAAATTAGATGAATGTGATTTTGAAGAAAAAGATGATATTATGAATAGTATTGATGAATTGGAAAATCTTATTGCTAATCCTGATGATAATAATAATATATTCAATTGTGTTACAGAATTAATGTCTGTATGTGATGAAAGTGAGATTACTAAAAAGATTGCTATTAAAACTGAAAGAAAAGTTAAGAAACTAACAGAAGCACAAATGATTTCATATTGTAATGACCCTAAAAATTTAGATTATACTATGTGTCCAAAATGTATGAGATGTATGACGACCCGTCATTACAAATATAAGCATCAAGGAACAGAAGTATGTGAGAAAATTACTAATACTAAAATGGCGACACTTAATAGTGGTAATATGTATTCTATTAAACAAGGAGAGGATTTTGTTAAACTTACAGCAAGGACAACAAAAGACTTTAATGAAATATCTGATAATATTAATTGGGGACTTGTAGATAAAATTAAGTTAGAAGAAGAAGAAGAAAAATAAATATAACAGAATAGTTATACAAAAATAATAAAAAACTAATATAATAAAAGAATATATATAATAGAATATTTTTTTTTTGAAAATTATAACAAAATTGTTATAGATTTAATCAGTTTAAAGTTAATATATGAATATATTTATGTATTTTTCTTT
>Ga0209535_1000495_pt1 | contig 28241 bp, 34 predicted proteins | sample LinPmetageLP28_FD_184041 | JGI IMG/M metagenome (GOLD analysis project Ga0209535, IMG submission 184041) | Marine viral communities from the Pacific Ocean - LP-28 (SPAdes) (version 2) | ecosystem: Environmental > Aquatic > Marine > Oceanic | place: Pacific Ocean | collected 2009-08-22
TCATATCCTGTCCAACCTCCGTTGATTCGGTAGCAACAGTCGTCGAATCCTTTCGTAAGACAGACATTTAACAAATCATTATCTTTAATCCATGTTAAGGCGGACCTAAACGGATAATGATCAGTTACATACTTCCATCCGCGTTCCAAGATAAGTGGGTCTTGTAATTCTTCTGCCGCACGTGAGTAATTGTACTTACCTGTAAGCATTAAAACACCCGCCCCTTTGTACAATTTCCCGTCGCCAGGGGACGTATTGCCAAGGTCAGCCCTCATCTCATAGGCCGATCCATCTGCAATTTCAGACATCCATTTGAAATTACCTGTTTCATGCATGAGGTTTGCAATCAACATGCACATGGCCTCTCTGTGCTGATCAAAGCCTGACATCATCAGCAATTTATTAAAGTCACCACAGAAAGTATCGTCAAAAGCACTGGCTGCATAACCAGTTAACTGTTGGCAAATTTGCGGCGTGATGATGTTAGTACTGGGATTAGCTGGGCCAGCACGATATAACTCAGCAAATTCATCAAGAATAGCATCAGATAACTGCCCTTCTAACCAGTTCCAAGCAGCTAACTGGTGCGACTCTTCTTTGTAGTATTTAGCTGCCTTGTTCAGATTGATCGACATCAGTTGTCTCTTCTTCGGGATCAAATTCAATTTTATCAAGGTACTGCCCTAAGAGTTGCCCTGAAAAGTGCACAAGATTACCATCGTTCGATGCTCGTGCAGAAGCAAAAGAATTAATTGCAGAGATGAGTTCAGATTTCTTACAGGCCATGATTAATAGTTGGTGACCTGTTAAGTATAACAATAAAAACAAATACTGCAAATGGTATTAACTAATGTCTGCAGTAGAAATATCCATAGTGGTGGCCCAAGGTACACCAGCTGCTTCTGTTGGATTTTCTTGCTCATCAAGATTAGCTGAAAGACCTGCTTCCAAAGAAGTAACTTCTTCTGAACCTAATGAATCTTGAACCCATTCAATACAAATTGCTGGAGTGAGGTTGTCATAAGAAACAAAACCAGGATCTGAAGGATCAGCTTGATAACCTTCACTACCATACGCACCTGCAGTGTAGCTTTCACCACTGATGCTAGGGTTAGGTCGTGAAGCGTTTAGTGACCAATGTACAGTGTATACAACACCATCAGAAAGTTCACGATCTAGGGTGTTAATATGCCAAGTGTAAGTATCAGACATTATTAGGAAGTAGTTTTTCTTATTTTAACAGTTGTATTATTTAATAGCAAAGCCCCGCGTTGCCACGGGGCGGGTTGCTAACCAGCCTCAAGGGCTGCGACTTTGGTTTCAAGGGTTTCGATCTTTGCGATTGCTTCTTGTAGGGCTGCAGTTAGTAAAGGGACAAGTTTGGATTGGTCGATACCTTGCATGACAGCATTGCCATCATCATCAACTTCGTCTTTAGTTCCACTGGCACACTCAGGAACAACAGCTTGTGCTTCGTGGGCAAGAAAACCGTCAACCGTCACCTCTGGGTCTACAGTAAAGTTGAAACGATGCGCCTGTAGTTTTTTGACTCGATCGAAGGCACAAATTAGTGGGACAATATTTTCTTTAAGCCGGTAATCAGAAGAGGTGAGATAGGCAGTAGAACTGGGACTAGATTGTACATATCCAACGGCTGTATTTGCCACTCTAAATTCAATTTGGACTCTAGTACCATTACTGTTCCTGTTCAGTAGTAGTACACGAGCGCCGCTATCAGAAGAAGTGTTAGTGAGACCTAGATAGCCAGTTGCTCCTACGTTGAAAGAAAATCCCCGGACTGTATTAGTACCATCACTTCTCCCAATATGTAAATTGCCCGAGCTGTTGATTCGCATGGCCTCGGAGTTGTTATACCCCTTAAACTGCAAAGAGTTATCACTAACGTCATAATTAATACCACCTCTATTTGTATCCGCTGTATCACCAAATTGAATACCAGCCGTACCTCCTGCAGAGGCAACAACTCTAATTTGAGTATCTGAGTCGCCCTGAACCTGAAGCTGTCTTCCAGGCGACGAAGTTCCAATCCCAACTCGTCCCGTGCTGACGATTCGCATTAGCTCGGTGCCGCTATCAGCAGGGTTATCGGTACTGTTAACATTATTTTTGAAAATAGTTGCACCTGTGCCAGAGGTAGTCCCTATGTAAATATCTCTAGTTTTGAATCCAATTTTGGCTCGATTTCCAGAGTCAGGGCCAATGTCAATGTGGGGCGCGTTTTGACCAATGTGTAGTTGAGCATCAGGGCTCGTAGTTCCAATTCCAACCCTGCCCGAGCTGTCGATTCGCATCCGCTCGCTAGTAAGAGTCGAAAATGCCATTGAATTGTTGGCATGGTCATATCTAATTTTTCCAACATTATCTGCTCCTGTTCCTTGGGCAAAAAAGATAGAACCCTTTGTACCAGCTGCACCATTATTGATAGTTATTCCTGCATTGTTAGAATCAGTCCCTACAACAAGCGTATAGGCTCCAGTGTTAAAGCTATCAGGCGACGACGTACCAATCCCAACTCGTCCGTCGCTGTCGATTCGCATGCGCTCGGTTGGGTCGTTAGATGAGTTACTGGAAGTGGCAAAAACAAGCCCAGTAGATCCAGCTCCACCGTCATCAACAGTGTCTATAGCGGCAACAACGTGGTTATTACCGGTCAGATAAAAACCAATGTTATGGCTAATTGCAGACGTTGTGTTGCTAGTCTGCATAGCAAGCTGATACTTACTTGCAGTTCGTGAAGGCGTACTATCAGATTGTTCAGCGCCTAAATCAAGACGAGTCAATGGGTCACTGATAGAAATCCCAACGTTGCCCGAGCTGTCGATTCGTAGGCGCTCGGTTGGTGATGACGCACCATCGGCAGTAGTGGAGAACACTAGGCGGCTAGGTTGGCTACTACCAGATGTCCAAGTTCCGCCATCCCGTAAAGCGAGTATTGTTGCTGAGCTTGTGTGGCCGCTATCACTAAAGGCAATTTCACCTAAGCCAGCATTGTTGGATGGTGAAGTTGTGCCACGCGCAAAGACTATCTTGCCATTACCTGAAGATGATCCTGAGTTACCTTGCAGAATTTGTGTGGTTGTTACAGACGAACTAGACGTCCCCACCAACAGCCTGCCCGAGCTGTCGATTTGCATCCGCTCAGTGCCATTAGTGCTGATGGCTACTTGATCTGTACCTGGTGAATAAAGTCCATTATCTGTAGTTCCAACTGAAACCGATGGTGCTACTGCCGTACCAGAGCCAGCATTAATAACATCACTAGTAAGAGCACCCGTAAGATTTAAAGTACCACCAACAGTTAAATTACCTGTTGTATTAATAGCCCCATCAACATCTAAAGTAGTACTAGGGGATTCATTATTAACACCTACTCTATTATTTTGTGGATTTACATAAAGAGCGGCCCTTCCATTAGGGCCATCCGGTCCAAAGCTTGCTCGTCCTTGTGTATCAAGAACGACGTTACTAACGGCAGAAGAACCGTGAATAAGATTAGAAGTGCGAAGGGTGCTCATTTTTGTACGTTCTGGTAATACTAGTTTAGATCAGTTAGATCGAAGTAAAACAATTTTAATTTTTAAAGCCTCACGTTGCCACGGGGCGGGATGCCGCTAGGCGATACCAGCATCAGATAGACGCTGTTTGAGAGTTTCCATTTCTGTAATTGCTTCTTGTAATGCTGCAGTTAGTAAAGGGACAAGTTTTGATTGGTCGATTACTTGGTAGACAGGCACTGTTCGCGTGCCCATAACAGCTGGTGTTACTTCTTCCCCATCATCGTTTAGTACAGCTGGTGTTACTTCATACTCCTCTTCTTTAGTTGCATCCTTTTCGCCAGTGATGCACTCAGGAACAACGGATTGTGCTTCGTGCGCTAAGAATCCATCAACTGTGCGTTCAGGATCAGCAATAAAGTTAAACTTACACGGCTTAAGTTGTTGTAGACGAGTGATGCCATTATTAATCGCAGTTACATTTTCTTTTAAGCGATAATCTGAAGTGGTATTAAACGAAACCGAGGTTGTTCCGCTTCGAGTAATCGAACCGATAGCAGTAGTGTTGTAAGCAAAATAAGTGTATACACTAGCTGCTCCAACTGAATGATTAAACCAAACGTCACTATTACCGGGACGGAAGGCAACTCCATTACTTGAAGATGCTCCAGCACTAGGATTGCTGACACCAATCCCGACAGCGCCCGTGCTGTCGATACGCATGCGCTCGGTTGGCGTACCCCCACTTGTGCATGCTCTAAATAAAAGACTGTGATTTGTAGTGCCAATACCTCCAGACACAGCTTCAATGCTGGCAAACGGCCCATCAGAAAAATCTGAGCCACTAGCGATAAATGCAATACCAGCGGTTGATGGACCATTAGTTCTGTTTTGAACTAAAAGCGGATAAGATTCTCCGTCTTTTCTAACGTGAAGAGGCTTCTCTATACTTGTCGTTCCAATCCCAACTCTGCCCGAGCTGTCGATTCGCATTGCCTCGTTAATTGAACCATCTTTGCGAATTTCAAACGAAAGATTAGCAGTTCTATTTGCACTAGTGCTAAAATCTTCTTCTGCGTTGCATTTAATTTGAGCACCTGTAATACTATTAGAAGGGCCAAAAGCAAGTGTTGCTAAGCCACTATTGCTTGTATTTGTGTTATATAAAAATAGGGTTGAACTTGCTGTGTTAGCAACTTGAAGGTTTGCAGATGTATATTCATTTGTGGTTGCTCCAACCAACAACATGCCCGAGCTGTCGATTCGCATGCGCTCGGTTGGGTCGCTAGATGAGTTACTGGAAGTGGCAAAAACAAGCCCAGTAGATCCATTTCCACCGTTTTCAACAGTGTCTATAGCGGCAACAACGTTGTCATTACCGCTCAGATAAAAACCAATGTTATGGCTAATTGCAGACGATGCATCGCTAGTCTGCATAGCAAGCTGGTACTTACTTGCAGTTCGTGAAGGCGTACTATCAGATTGTTCAGCGCCTAAATCAAGACGAGTCAATGGGTCACTGATAGAAATACCAACATTGCCCGAGCTGTCGATTCGCATCGCTTCGCTATTAATACCTTTACCGAGAAACCGAAGCGCGTTATCGCCGTGGTTGTAGCGAATCGCTCCACCGATACCGCTGCTATCTTTGAAATCAATAGCTGACTCAGCAAAATCATTGCTGGATTCAAGTATTAGTGTTGGTTCAGACCCTGAGTTGTTTTCTGCGGCATGAATACGGAGTGTTGCATCACCTGTAGCGGCTTCTACGTCTAGGTTTGAACTAGGCGACGTTGTTCCGATTCCAACGTTGCCTGCAAAATATGCCTGTCCATTGCTGCCATAAAGATCAACATTAGTAACGTCAGATGCACTGCGAATTTGCAGGCGACCGTTGCCGCTATCTAACAACAAACGAATATGATCATCAGCAATATAGGCTGTGCCATTTACATGAAGTTTTTGGCTAGGCGACGACGTTCCAATCCCAACCCTGCCCGAGCTGTCGATTCGTAGGCGTTCAGTGCCATCAGTTGAAATAGCTAATGTATTTGCTGCTGGTGCATATAAACCAGTATCTATATCACCTTGTACATGAAGACCGGGTAAAGCTTCTGTACCTGAGGGGAATATTACTTCTAAGCTACTTCCACCGGCTAACAGCGTACCACCAGTTGCAGGCAACGTAAAAGTCTGGTCATTACTTGCAGAAGCAATAATGGTACTGCGACCAGTGACGTTATTACTTAAACGAAGAACACCAGACATTTTAACTAACTACTTTTTAACTATTCTAACGTGAAGGATTTTTATTTATCAGTAAAGCCCCGCGTTGCCACGGGGCGGGTTGCCGCTAGGCGATACCAGCATCAGATAGACGCTGTTCAAGGGTTTCAATCCTTGTCATTGCTTCTTGAAGTGCTTTAATTGCAATCCACATCATTTGCTGTTCTTTAACTCCCTTACGAAGAATTTGTTCCTGAGCAGGGGTGACAACGTTACCGTCTTCATCTAGAACAGCATCTTCTGCTCTTTGTTTTGTCCACTCAGTAATTACTTCAGGACAATGTGGTGCAATTTGTTGGGCAATAACACCGTATTTCTTGTCTTCAGTATCATCAGCTTCATTGTAATGAAACTTTTTAAGTTCCCAATTTTTTAAGCAATTCCAAGTGCTATCAAGCGGTTCAATGTTTTTCTTTTCACGTTCATCGCAAAGATTAGAGTTATATGCTTGAAAGTTAGCAATACCACCATCGGATTGGACCCGAAAACGTGTAGCGTTTAAATCCTCAAAGTGTAAAGGATAACTTGAATTATTATTTGGGGAAGTACCTTTGTATCTAATAGTTAGGCCGTGTGGTGCAGATGTGCCCATATTGACAAAACTTCCAATCCAGTTGCCGTTATTGGTTACATTCATTTCGTGAATAGAACCCGTGCCTCCAAAGTAATAACTACCATTGGTGGTCATCTTTGTTGCACCCGAGCTGTCGATTCGCATCCGCTCGGTAGGGCTCGACGCACCATCGGCGGTGGTGGAGAACTCTAGGCGTGTTGGTTTATCGTTATCTCCTTGTGTTCCGTCAGCTTTTGCTTCAATTTCTGCTCCTATCTGATAACTGCCAGCGTTTCCTACAAATTTGATGGCACCAAGGCTGTTTCCTGATCCAACAGACTGATCATCTCTCCCCAGAATAATTTCTGCTCCAGCACCAGCATGCAGCATTTGGAGTTTTTTCTCGTCACCAGAAATAAATGCACTAGTCGTACCCACCAACAGCCTGCCCGAGCTGTCGATTCGTAGGCGCTCGGTGTTTGCAGTGCCAATTCGGAGATAATTTGAAGCAGCATTTGCAGACAACCATTGATCAGCATCATTGCTTAGATAAATATATTGGTCTGTTCCATCCAACAGAATGTTGCCGGAAGTTACTTGCAGTTTTTGGCTGGGCGACGACGTGCCGATCCCAACATTTCCCGAGCTGTCGATTCGCATGCGCTCGGTTGGTGATGACGCACCATCGGCAGTTGTGCTGAACACTAGGCGGCCTGGCATATCATTAGCGCCTGGTGTGCCGTCTACTTTTGCTTCAATAGATGCCGCAGAAATATAGGTTGACCCATCAGCTCCCGCCCATTGCAGCGTTCCTAAGCTGTCGTTGTTTTGCACAATGGTGTAAAGATTAGGCAAATTACCCCTTGTGCGCTTAATACTGACAATTGGTCCTCCTGAACCACTTGCCCGTACAAATGTGCCAGTGTAAACACCATTTACTTGTAATTTATAATCTTCAGACGCAGTAGACGTACCCACCAACAGCCTGCCCGAGCTGTCGATTCGCATTCGCTCGGCTGCATTTGCTTGAAAAATTAACGCATTATTTGGGTTGTCATAAGTAATTGCGCCGCGATCATTATCTGACTCATCACCAAATTCAATCTTGGCACTAGCATTGTCGTCCGAGCTGATTACAAGCAATGCTTGAGCGGTGGTGCTATTTAGCCTCAGTGCCGAGCCGGTTACGTCAATATCACACTTGTAGCCAGGTGACGTTGTTCCAATCCCAACATTGCCCGTACTGTCAATTAATATTGCATTGGTGCCATTAGTAGACACACCAATACTGTTAGTTCCTGCATAATATAAACCGTTATCTGTATCACCACTAAACGTATAAGTAGGTGCTGCAGCAGTACCAGAACTAACAATTATTTTTTCTACGTCAAGAGGACCACTAACTGTTAATCCACTGAGAGTAAGCGCAGGTTCCTGAAGAGAAGTACAGCCTGTAATTGCACCGCCGCCGCCAAGTTGTAATGTCATTGTTCTTTAAATTAAACGATAGACCAGTTTTCGCCATCACCAATGATGACTTCTGCGCTATCTACAATTGTAATCGGTCCACAACTAGTAGCGTTCATCTCATCAGGAATAGTATAAGTAGTATTTACAGTCTGTTCATTTAATAAAAATACACGGTCAGTACCAGATCCTGTAGCTCCTCCACCAATTGATCCCCATTGAGCGCCATCATAGCCTTCGTAGGTAACAAGAGTCTGGTTCCAACGCATCATTCCAGCTAACGCCGTACCAGGGCGTTGGGCTGTTGTACCAGAAGGAATCTTCCAATAACTACTTCCATATACACCACCGTTAGTGTCACCCGAGATAGTTCCTTCTACGGATAAACTTCCTGTTACTGTTGCGTTATTACTAACATAAAGGCCACTACTGAAATAACCATCAGCTATAAAAGTACTGATACCAGTGACTGTTGTGGTACCACCTACAACTAAATTACCTTTAAGGTTTGTATTTCCTGTGACAGTAGCATCATTACCAACAAACAGATCATCAATTTGAGAATTACCAGTTACCGTTAGAACATTTAAATTTGTATTCCCACTAACAGTTAAGCCTTGATCAAAAGTGACATCACCAGAGGCAACAATATCACCTTCAACAGTAAGGTCTCCTTTTATTACAACATCGCCACTAAAAGTTGGCTTATTTACTAAACCAGAAACATAAAGGGTAGCGTTTCCTTCGTTTGGAGAAACACCCGTAGTATATGTAATATAATCAACGCGAACTTCGCCGTACTGAGGAGCCATTTCTTTACCTTGTGCTTAACACATATAAATGTATTCTACTTTAAATATTCCAAATCGTTAAGACATGTCGTCCTGCACTGTTTCCAGTTCCAGATTCAATTGTCCATCCTCTTTGGCCATTGACTGTTGCAGCAATCATTTCACCGGATGGGTTATAGAAACCTGTATTTAAATCACCTGTGAATGTAATACCTGGTGCAGTTTGAGTACCCCATGGGAATTCAGCTTGACCTGAGAGTACTATAAAATCAGAGTGTGAAGTAACTGTTCCGCTAACAGTGACATCACCTCCGACATTTACACCACTTGTAACAAAAGCATTTCCACTGACGCTTAAATCTGCGTCAATAATAATTTCATTATCAACTAATAAATTACCAAAATGTCCGGTCGTTGTTGAAATACTTGAACCAGTAATTGTTACACCGGTTAACTGAGTAAATGTACCGTTAGTGCCTAAGAAGTTTTCACCAGTAATAGTGATTCCCGTGACATTTGTATAATTTAAATTTGTACCACTAACCGTAATAGCTTTTAAATCAACAAAGTTACCTGAAGTAAAGTTTGCAGCATTACCTGTAACTGTTGTAAAGATACCAGTAATAGCAGTAATATTTCCACTGACGATAACATTGTCATCAACAATGACTTGACCAGAAACGAATAGGTCACCACTTACAACTAATCCACTTAAAATATTTAATTCATCAAAAGTTGTTGTACCGCTTACGTCCAGGTTTCCTGAAATAACTACGTTGCCATCAACATCTAGATCGTTAGTAAATAAACCACTAGCCGCATGGATATATTCAATACCACTAATAGTAGTGTTACCATCGCCTGTAATATTGCCACTGACGATAGAGAAATCACCGCTCAGGCTTAGGTCTCCACTTAGTTCTGTTGTTCCATTAACAACCAAACCACTAGTAACATCAAGGTTTCCAGTTGCTGTGATGTCGTGTGCTTGTAGGTCACCCGTGATTGTGGCAGTTTGAGAGACTACTAAGACATCAAAGAAACCATCTGTACCACTAATGGTAGGTGCAGAGACAATTGTGTTAAATGTACCACTGGTTCCTGTGATAGTTGTACCAGAAACCAATCCAGTGATAGATAAATCACCACCAATAAAACCTGATCCGTTAAGGAATAAATTTTCAACAATGGTAAAACTACCACTAACCGTTTGGTCCCCGGAGAAACTTAAGTTAGTCGCATTTAATGTATCTACGTTAATTAAATCAGCATTAATAGTATCTCCCGTGATCGTGGTCCCAGATATGTAAGAGAAATCACCACTGATCGCTGTAATTTCATCAACAATTAAGTCACCTGTGATATTTAAATTACCTGTGATTGTTAAATTATTCTGTATAAATGCGTCAGTAAAAGTTGCTACAATGCCTGTAACAGTCTCCCCATAAAAACCGCTAGCTACTAGCTGGTTGAAGTTACCGGAGGTTACACGTAAATTAGTACCTGTTGCTTCTGTAAATAAAACCGTGTTACCAGTAATAGTGGCACCTGAAACTGTATCAAATACACCAAGGATTCCAGTTATATTAGTAAACTGACCGATGTCACCAGTAATGGTGGCTCCTGAAATTGTTCCTGTTGCATTAATATTGTTAGCATTAATATCACCAGTAATAGTGACACCAGAACCAACAAATTCATCAACGATCAGATAATCAAAATAGCCACTGACAGCATCAATCCCACGGGTGACAGTTAAGTCAACAACCGTACCGCTTTCAATGCCGACATTATCACCAGTGATTGTGGTGCCGGAAGCATAGTCAAAATAACCGCTAGTAAAGTCACTTACCGTACCAGTGGCAATAGTGAAGTTCCCTGAGGTTACCTCAAGATAATCTCCAAGTAAATTCTGAGCATCTACTTGGTTGGTAGTAATATTTCCTGTTACTGAAACATTATTACCGATAAATAAATTTGAGTTTATTTCTACGTTTGATTCAAATACACTAGTGCCTGATACCGTTAAATTTCCACGTAAATTCTGATCGCCATAAATTGAAGCATACCCAGTGACAAGAACGTTACCTACGGTAAAAGGATCAGTCTCTCCTTGGTTAATGTAGTATTGGTCAAGATAAACCCGAAGACCACTAAAATTTAATTTCTTATTACGTAGAGCAGGATCAATCTCAAAAACTGAGACAAGCGTTACTAGGTCTTGATCGACAATATCAGCCGGGAGAATAGCCGGGAATTGTGTAATTTTCCTATTTGCCACCCTACTTTAAGCCAAGTCTTATACTTAATTATAAGCTGGCTTATTTATCTTTAATTTCAATCCTTGGTAAAATGTCTGTTGCTACTGTCCAGATACCTTGAATTCCTAGTACACACCCTGTTGTGATAGCAAAAACAATAATAATTTCAGCTAAAGTAAGGTTTCGTTTTACATAAACAATCTGAGGTTCAGCTACTGGTTGAGCAAAAGCTTGTGGAACAGGAATTGAGGCAGGAGCTGGTTGTGGTACTGGAGGTTGAATAAACTGTTGTTGAGGTTCACCAGTGGCTTGTCGTTGTGTTACTTGTGCAATTGCATCCTGTAGTGCCTGTTCTCGCATTGCTTGAAAATCTGGTCTATTAAAAACAACACCAGGTTGTTGCGCTGGTTGTGGTTCAGGTGCTGCTGCTTGGTTGAATTCAGCTGGGTTTTGATATCTCGGACCTTCAGGATTTTCGTAGTAATTTCCAGGGGGTTGACTTGCAGGTACTTGCTCTTCCACGGATAAAGTTGTATCTTTGTATGAGTGTAACATTAATCAAGAATGGCTGAGGCAAATAAAGAACTGTTAGCAATTGCTTCCGAACTAAAAGGAATCAGGAATATTCTTGCTTCTATTTGGCACTCTCGTTACTCAAACGATGAAACAGACCAAGTAAGCCCTGAGATCTATGCAGAAGAATACATCTCAACTGAAGAGTGTGCTAGGAGGCTTGGTGTTACAGATCAAACCATACGTAATTGGATTTTACAAGGGAAGAAAAAACAAGTGGACCCTCGCTTTAAAGGTTGGGTTCAGGGTGTGCATTACATTGTTATTCCTGTAGGAACCAAAAAAGAAATGGTTCGTATCCCATGGAACCAATTGATTTTAAGTTATTCCAAAGGACCAGAGGCGAGCTTGCGTACATTTGATAATGATCGCGGTACAAATCTCTACGAAAACAAACGAGATTTCTTTGAAAATCTACAAAAAGAAAAAGGATAACCCAAATGAAACATCGTTTTGACACAATTCTGATTGATCTATTAACAATAGATAATTACGAAGCATATTTGCCCAATAGCCTAAGTCTTCAAGTTGCTCCTTTCTTGCCGCCTACTGGGTCATTTGATGACGCAACTCTCCGTCGTTACATCCAAATGATTCGTGATTTTGAAATTGAAGACCCAAATAGCAATATGACTTTGGCCAATCGTTTGAGATTGGCTTTTTCAGATATGAACCCAGAAACAATCTGTAGTCGCTTCCCTAATGCGGACCTGCCTTTAAAAAGAAGATTGCGCTGTGTTGCTGAGTATCTTATTCGTGCTGGTGAATTGTCTAAAATGCGCGACGATAATGGTAAGCTAATAAAAAAACGGGGTGTGTTAGGCAAAATGGTTGTTATTTATGAACCATTACCTAAGATGATTACTGTTTTAAATCGCCAGAAACTATTGAGCCATGAGTAGACGCGAAGACTTATTAGCATCAGTCATTGGCAAAGACATGGATCCTGCTAGTGCCAAGTATGCAGACGCAACTATCAAGCTGTTGCTAGGGGATATGGGTGAACAGTCCATTAAATTCTGGGAGACTGAAGGCCCAGGAGTTATGTGCTTTCAGCCAAATAGTAGCGAAAGATCAATGTTCTGGTTAACCTTAAAAGAACTCCACAATGCAGAGGAAAACTCAGATGGTGAACTCAAAGAAACGTTTAAAAGCATCCTTGAAGCAGCTCAAAAAATCGACCCTGCAGCTGGCGCAGGATACATTATCAACGATCATCAAGGGATGCGCTACTTTGCAATCGACTATAACCAGGCATCAGAATGACCGTACGTAGAGGAGATAACCGTCGCGTAGAAGGTTATGAGTGGATCTCTAATCGAGACCTTATTGACAGTGCTCATTTACTTATGGGTAACATCGATCTGGATCCTGCTAGCTCAGAGTTTGCTAACGGTTACGTAGGTGCTAATCACTTCTTTACTGCTAAGGATGATCCCATTAATGAAGCTGAATGGTTTGGTAAAGTCTATTGTTTCCATCCACCGGCTTGTCTTTATTATAATAAACGCGAGGCGCGGTGGATTCCAACCAGGGGTTTGTCTCCTACGCTGACATCAGGCTCAGCTATCTGGTGGAAAACTTTAAAGCAACAGTGGCTGAAAGGGAATGTTGAACAGGCTATTTATTTTACAAATTATATTGATATCGTGATGTATTCACAGGATATCTTTGATCATCCTGTGTGCCTTTTAAAGTCTCGTCCAAAGCTTCTAAGGCATTACTTCGGTGAGGAGGAAACTGATTCGCGTACCACAGGTGCTAGTGCAGTTATCTACCTACAACCTAGAGATAATATTGAGAAAGCCACTGAAGATTTCTGCGATATATACGGTGAAAAAGGAAGGATCTTGCTGTAGAGTTGGAGCACTCAAGCAGCAAGCATGTCAGTTTTAAGCGATAAGCAGATCAAAGTATTTGCAGAAAAAGGTATGATTGCACCTTTCCAAGATAAACTGATAAGTAATGAAAACAACACACCGATATTAAGTTATGGTCTATCAAGCTATGGGTACGATATTCGGCTGTCTCCTAGTCAGTGCCTTCTTTTTGGCGGTGTTCAACACGGTGTATGTGACGCTAAAAACTTTGATCCTGAAATATTAAAAGAGACTGAATTACACGAAGATGAGAAAGGAAAGTATTTCATCATTCCGCCATATGGTTATTGCCTTGGCGTTGCTATGGAACGTCTTTGTCTTCCCAGGGACGTTACAGTTGTTGCGGTTGGTAAGAGTACGTACGCACGTTCAGGTATCCTCGTCAACATTACTCCAGCGGAAGCCGGTTGGGAGGGTCATCTAACTCTAGAGATCAGTAACTGCACCAGCTTGTTTAATAAAATCTATGCCAATGAGGGCATTTGTCAGCTCTTGTTTTACCAAGGGGATCCTTGTGAAGTGTCGTATCTTGAAAGAAAAGGCAAATACAACAAACAACCTTATGAGGTTGTATTGTCAAAAGTGTGACTAGAATACTAAGTAGGTTTTAGTAATAAAGCTTACTGGTTGACGGTTGTGGTTTATCTGCATAGTTCGTTGAGCCAGCCCTGCCAAACTGATCTCCTTTAATAAAAGCAGGCATTTGACCTTCACGATTTCTCCATGGTGCATCTATCTGTCTTTTCTGCTGAAACTTTCCGGCGGAACGTGCTGATTTCAGAAACTTACCAACACGATCTTGCTTGCGTTCGTTGCGAGTGTCCGCAGCACGATCGATTCTTCTCTCAGTCTCGTCGAGGCGACGAGCATCAACGTCATAAGCTCTCTCAGGATTTAAGTCACTAATACCACTACCTGAGCTGCCTATTGCCATTGACTTATATAACTTATAATTAACAGTATACTCCCAGCGAATAGATAAATGGACGGCTTCCTTAGTGCTTTTATGGAAGAGAATGATACTCTTCGTCAGCGCATGGTTGACATGAATGATATTGGTCAGCCATTAGATAACGAAGCTAATGATGTACCTATGTATGACCAGTACAACACTGGTCTAGCAGTCACCCAGCAAGATATGTCAGATCGTGTTAACTTAGCTATAGATCCAAGGGCACAACCAAGATGCGGAGTAACGGGAACAATTCCATCAGCGGAAGAGGGGATGATGCAGGGCGCTATGCCACAACCACGACAACTCTTGGTGGACATGGGGCAGCTCTCCCCCGAAGAGCAAGCAGTGGCAACGACCAACCAAAGGAAGCTGAGGGCTGGTTTAAACCGATCGGGATCAGTCCTGCAGAATCTGGCGATTTGAGTCAAGAAGAGATTTTAGATTGCCCTGATGGTATTTGCCCTGTTCCATGGGCAAAGGAAGAGCCTGAAGAAAAGACCTATCAAGAGACGGTCTGGGATACTTATATAGAAAAACATCAACAAGCTTTCACAGATAATGTGAACCACCCAGAACATTACACTGCAGGTGGTGGGATTGAATGTATTGAAGCAATTGAAGCTCAGCTGACTCCAGAAGAATATCGTGGTTACATTAAGGGTAATGTAGCAAAATACGTATGGAGAGAAAAGCATAAAGGTGGTAATGAGTCGCTTCGCAAGGCGCAGTGGTACTTATCTAGGTTGGTTTGTTTACCTGAATAAAAATTAATTAAAGTAGACTAAAGCCACCTTTTTGATTATCATGACAGTTACAACAAACGAGCACGGACAAACAAACGTCTTTGCCAAAGAACCAACAATGGAGGTAATTGAAGTGAACGAAAACCACAACACAAAAGCAGAACGTTTAAACGGCAGGCTTGCGATGCTAGGAATCATTGCTGCTCTTGGAGCCTATGCATTAACTGGAGATTTGATCCCAGGCTTGTGGTGATTCCTCTTCTAGTAATTCCTTATCAACCACCTCCTCCGCTACCTGTAAAGCTTTGCTCTGAGGTAGCGTGGGAGATTATTCATACACCTGTACTTAGTGAGGAAGACAAAAGAAAGGTATTGAATAATTTAGCCCGACGCTGTGCTTTTAATTTAGGTCCAGGAGCAGCTCCACCAATTAGTTGGTAGCCGTAGTATTAAAAGGTAATTGCTTACAGACAATGGCACCAATTAAAAAACCTGCACCAGGTAACAAGCGTCCTGTAGCCAAGGACGCAGTAGGTAAAAAAACAGGCGAATCTAAATTACGTGAAGAAAATAAAAGACTTCGTGCAGAAGTCCGTGGTCTAAAAAAAGGAGGAAACGGAGAAGATAAAAAAGCCAGTGGCCAAAAAGAATCCATGAAGGATAAGATGGCTAGACTCCGTGGAATGGTTGGAAAGAAAAAGAAGTAAATCTAGAAAGGCTGATAGTTACTTTCGTCGTCGTCATCATCATCACGCATCATAGTCAAGGCTAGTTGCGTGAGTTCAAAATCAGTGGGAATATCGAATTCAATATCAATATTTTCAGCGGCCAGCATGTCTTTAATTGCTTGAGTCTCAATCAAACGTTTATGAAAAAGGCATAACAAGGCAATTTGCAGCTGATCCCAGGTCATTTCTTGGGAGTCTAGCTCTGCCTTTCTCATTGCCAATTGTAAGTGCAAAGGCATATCATATTCTTCATTTGTCTCAATGCTATTCATGCTCATTTTCCCTGTTTCTAATATTGTAGACTACAGGTTAAAGATTGTGTCGTACTCAGATTGGCTATATTCTACGTATGGGTCTGCATCTATTTCAAAATCATTTGCAAAACTAGAGAGTGCGTAAGGATCTATCGCTTCTTGTAGCTTGCGAATAGCTCGGACTTGAGCAGGAGAAGCTACATAATTCCTAAAGGCTTTTAAAAGAATATCAGAACCTATCCAAGAGCTATCTAGTAACTCACTTAAAAATAATCTGACCTCTTTACGGCGGCGTTCCACGAGGCCGCCGATAACGTTATATTCTGAATCATAGATCCACTTGGTCATTTCCTTTGCTGCTTGATTGTACTCTTCACGCTCACAGCAATCAACTACGTTACTGTAGAGAAAAGATTCCCAACCCACTGAATGCACAAACGAAATTAAGGCATTTAACATTTGAAGATCTAAACCTAAATTTAGATCAATGATTTGAGTTGAAATAATTTTGATTTCATCATTTAGGTATGCAAGAGCTTTTTCTTTAGTACAGAGATGACCCTGACGGACCGGAGAACCGTCAGGATAATAGGTTGTACCAAAGCCAATAATAAAGGCTTCTCCATCTGTTGTGGAATCGCTACAGGCTTTCTCATGGAAGCCCTCAAACGTTTTGATTAGTTGAATCGCTTCGTTAAAGGGAACCATTTCATTACGATAAGTTATCTAATAATAGCTTACTTTCCTTGTCCTCTAGGCTGCTTACGTCCATGATTAGGTTTGGAGTGTTTACCAGTACCTTGCTTTGTTTTTTTTGGCCTGGATTGGATGTAGCTGCCGTTTTTGTTCATAGCTCGTAATTAGCTTCACAAATTATACTAAATAAAAGTAGCTTTAGTTGTCGGTATTGCTCTTGTTGTTCTGCTGGTCTAGCTGGAGATCCTGGCCAAGCCTCTAACGCATCACAGACTGCTTGATACAGAGTCCTGCAGACAGTAGTATTTAGAGTGATTTGAAATTGGTCATCCATTCTAGAGTTACCATTTTTCACGATGCGACCAATAACGTGCACTCATTTTACTTGGCTTACTATCTTGAGCATTATGTCTTGCATAGTATGATTTCTTACGTGCCTTATCCTTAGCTGTTTTGGGGTTCTTTCCGGCACCTTCTACACCCTGTTGGCCAAAGCGAATAATCTTTTCTTTTCCTTTATCACAAGCTTTTACAACGTGTGATTTAGTTTTATGTCCAGGGGTTTTCTTTGGCTTGTTACATGCCATCTTATCTTTATGTAACTTAGCCGCACTAGCAGCTTTCTTTGCTTTAGACATTTATATTATTTAAAGAAATCTGTATACCCATCAATTATAGAGCGGCCAGTATCTGTGGCATAGTCATCTTCATCCTCATCATCAAACAAATTAAAATAGTTACTAGGTTTTTCTTCTTGGTCTTCATCTATTGTATTGTCACCACTGTCAAAAATATTACCGCCCTCTCCAAAGAAACTCCCCACGGTAGCTAATGCTTCAAAGGGATCTTCAGTATCTAAATTTTTTAAGTCAAAGTCACCGCTCAGGCCCCTCTGAATAAATTCAATGTCAGAGCGATCAGCATCAGGCATAAAAGTATCAAAGAACTCATCTTCATCTCCTGTATAGCCTGCATTTTGAAATATCTTATATAGTTCTGATGCATTCTCGTCTTCAATTTCTTTACTATCTGAGTCGCGTTGGATATAAGTAACACCAAGTTCTTTTTGTGTGATTTTTTTCTTTTTCTCATTTAGAAATTTAATTGATTCTCTTATTCGTTTAGCTGCTCCTGTTCTCACAGCTTCGATAATATAACCACGTACCTCCTCAATAGCTGCATTATCGTCTAAGCCATACATTTCTAAGATCTCTTTCCATGCCTCTTCGTTTTCTTCTGGGTCAATGCCTCTAAGAAGCTCGTCTGCAAACTGGTCAGGTGTTACGAAATTCATGAATGTCGCACCATCCAAGTCAATACCTGCTTGGTCAAGTGCTGGGATAACACTATCTGCTAAGTAATCATCAACGTCTTCTGTCGTAAGAACATCTCTTGCTGGATCAAAACCTTCTCTTGCACCTAGTACTTGATAATGTAATTTGGCAAAGGAATCTGCATCATTAAGATCGGAACCATAAAAATATGCCCACTGGTTCCAGGTGTAGTTGTTTCCGTTAGCATCAGCTTTTTGCCCTCTAGGCACAGAGTTGCCGTTAGCTTTTGCATCTGTCCAATCTTGTGTGACTTGATCTTTCTGTAAAGCATAAGTATCTTTTTTGCGTTCATTTTCACCATACTCAGATTCTGTCGGATTGAAATAAAACTCATAGTCAAAATTACCAGGGAGCTTCTGAACATTTTCCAGTAATAAACGGGATTGTTTTGAAGCAAGATCTTTTAAACTATCTAATGCACTTTGTGTTTGAAAGATATTTTCTTCGTCTTTTTGTACATCCATATAACTAATAAATTCATCCATGGACTTAGACTGATCGAACCTAGGCTTTAAATAGTTTTCAATGAAATTAGTTTTAAATTCTTCTTGTATTTCATATGTACGTTCAAAATTATTTGCTTCTAGTTGAGCCAAGGCATTTGATTGTTTAATTAAATTACCATTCGCATCAAAAGGCTCAATGCCCATCCTGGTCAATTCAATTTCATATTGAAGTTTTCCTGTATCAGAATTTAAATCTAAATCTGAAATTGTATCTTCAAACTCAACAGTTATTTGAGTCATATCTTCATATCTTTTTACCATCTCATTATCAAACCATTCTTGCCAGTTATATACAGCACTGTTACTTGAAGGAATACCTGTGACTCCAGATAACTGATCTTCAAGGGAATCAGCCATTGCTTCTGTATCTTTACCGAGCATGGCAAGGTACCCACCAATGCCACTATCTCCTAAGATAGATTGAGATAAAGATTCATTAGCTGAATAGATTTCATTAAAGCCAGGTAGATTCTTGTATAGTTCTAATGCAGAATTCTTGTCTTGTTGTTCTTTTAACTCAGCAGCTGCAAATTTTAAAGAGTCCTGAGTTAATGTACCAAATTTATCCTGCTCTAATAACTCTTGTCCTGTAAAATTTAAAAGGACTTTTGATTCAAACTGAGAAGTCTTGTCGTCTGTGTAATCAATTGAACGTTGTCCACTTTCTCCTACTGCTGTGAGTCCTAGCAAGTCGTCACGATAAATAGCTTTTTCAGCATCTGTTAAATCATCGAAAGCTTCGCTGTAACTAGGAAGATCTACAGCTGCATTACCCCTGGTAGAAGGATCTGTACGTGCCATCTGAGAGAATTGGGCAGCGGCATACGTATTGAGATTGTTTCCATACCTTGCAGTAATGTCTAGATCTTGAAAGCCTTGTCCATTAAGATTGACAGAAGTTTGTGCCTGATTCCATTGCGTACCTACATTTGAATTGTTTTCTAAAAAGTATGCAGGATCAAAACCGCCAGTGAGAGGTTGGATGCCAGATTTTGGATCATATGGTGAGCCAATTTTCGCATCTTTATAGTAAGTATCAACAGCCGCTTTGCTAGTACTAAGAAAATTACTTCGTCCAACAGCATCTAATCCATTAATACCGCTCATGATGCCAGAGTAGTTCCCCCCTGGACTATTCTTCATGTTAGTAATAAGACTATTGTAAGTGGCTTTCGCACCTGCACCTAAAAGTTTTCTTGCAGCAGGTGCTATCTCTAAGTTGCCCCTGTTATTAACTAGAATTTGTTGATAAGGGATTACGCGATTACCTCTACTGCCTGTGTTTTTCCAATGCAGTAGGGCACCTGGGTCACCGGGAAAACCTGAATACTGAGTTCTATTGTAATTAATGTTAGAAACATCTCTATAGCTTCTTCTGTAGGTTTGCATTGCAGCATTAAAATTTCTTGCTTCTGGGCTATTCCTTATCTCGGTTACTGTTTGACTAAGGTCTGCTGGAGTCTCATGGGGACGGCCCGTGTAAAGAATGTAAGCACGTCTAGCCAGCTCGCTTCTGTTTTGTGCTTCTGGACTGGTTCTTAAGGAGTTACCAAGTTTTTGGTATGCGAATTGAGTTTTAGAGGAATCGCTCCCCCCTTGGTTGTGCATAATATAATTTCTTTCCCATCTTCTTTTTTTATCTTGTAGGCCGGGGCCATCGGCTTCACGGGCCAAGATATTCATGTAAGATACGTTAATATCACCATCTAAAGTGTTTTTTCTACTAAGCTGTTGCATCTCATTATACAAAACATCCGTTCTATAACTTGAATTCCTATTCACCCAATTCAATATTTGCTGATTTGAATAGCCATCACGACTTGCCGCTTCATATGACTTATGGCCAAACTTCCCTGCGCCTCCATAATTATTTGCGTAATATGCTAGATCTGCCATTATCTACGCGGGTTTAAACATCATGTCTAATGATTCTAATTCATTATCCAATATGTACACGCTCTTATCTTCCATCCAGTTTTGGATTGCTGCTAGCTTTGCTTCTTCAAAGAAAGGTTGGCTGCGATACCATTCTTCCATTGGGCTTGATGCTTTATCTGAATTGCATGTTCTACATGCAGGAACTAAGTTGTAGCAATTACTAGAGCCTGATTTAAACCGTGGAACAATATGATCAAGACTCGTAGCAGGCTTACCACAATAAGCACATTCGTGGTTCCATGCTTTATATATCTCGTCTCGGAAGCGTTTCTTTGCGTGTTTAGGCCGTAATTCAAGTAGGAGGGCGAGGGGTTCGTTCTCCGTTTTGAACATAGCAATCTAGCCGTTATCTCAGTTTAAATCTGCTTATCCTTAAGAAATCTAACAATAAAGAAAAATTCTGTAAAGAATTTGACAGCATGCAAAAAACCTTTATTTTTAACTGGTAAGCAACTTCCGCTACATGGCTATTACCAACTGGGTTCCAGCACACAAAGCAGCTAAGGAATTGGACATCCCTCGCAAAGAGCTTAATGGCATGTGTAACAAGAGCATGTTCAGGCTAGGTAAGCACTATGGTGCAGGGCCTTCTACACGCTGCAGAGACACCTACTATTGGAACCTTCCTGCTGTACGAGCAGCTCTCAATAAGATGGAGTCAAATGCGACAGCTGCTGTTTAAGCGGCGTATAGCAAATCTTCCTGACTTTATAAGACAGAAGTAGATGCTCAATAGAAAAAGATAACTCATCTTTATCTATTATGTTTTTTAGATCTTTCATAAGATCAACCCAGCAACCTTCTAAATTAGAGGGTTGTTTTTCTTTGAGTTGAAATAAAAAGACCCACTGAGGATGCAGTGGGCGTACAGGTCTTTTCTTTGAAGGTATATTAATTGTATTGTCTTTATTCCAAGTAAAGCCTTTTAATTGTTTAGGAGTTTTGCCATAGGTTGCAATCATTGAAAGCAACCAAGCTGTTTTCTTTGTCTTTGGTATTGCCAAAATTGAGAAAATTAAATCTACAATTCGTTGGTCTGAAGGTAGGTGACGATGAATCATTTTGTTACCTAGTAATTAGTACCTAACGGGAAATCCCAATTACTGATTTGGAATCCACTGGGTTGTCCTGCGCTAACTGGCTTTTGGCCAGATGCCATATTATAAGTGTTACCGTCTTTATCCACCATGAAAAAGTTCTGTAACACAATGAACTCAGACGGGACGTTAACAATACGCTGAAGCATTGGGCTCATCATAGGAGCTTGTAAGTTAAATGGCGGTGTATCCATATAACCTAAACCGTAGTAAGCTAACTTCTCAAATGCTTTGGTTTGTGAATTTCTAGTCTTTTCAACAAGCTTGTTCTCCCATTCGGCCATTAAGCCTACCTCAACTGGAAAGTCAGACGGCTCATTTGGAAACACACCATCTGCATAACGCATCGCATAGATATGTTTACAATAGCGATACTGATCTAAGGTGTAAGTCCAATAATCAGATATTTCAGTAATATCTAAACCGCTTTGTTTATAGTCACCGTACTTAGGCATACCTTCTGCAACACCACTAGGGTTTGGTTCATCTCCAAAACCTCTTCTATAAATTGATCCAAAAGAATCAAATACAGCGGGAAAATCTCTATACAAAGTATCTGGCTGTCTAATATCTTTACCTGATGTAGTTAATGTTGCGCCTGGTACAGGATAAGAATATGTCTCACCACTCGGATAAACAATTGTCATTAAGCGGTTTTGTACAACACCACTCATAATTTCTGTTTGGGCAGCATTTAGAATATTGCCACGGTATTTCATCTCTTCATAACGACCCGGTTTTACAGTGGCAACTTTGGAACGAGGAAATTTAGCGCCTGTACGTAAACCAAGTGAAGAAATATAAGCGTAATTACGCCTAGTAAAATCTTGACAACTACAACAATAACGAGTACCCGTCTGCAAAAATCTCCCTGGTTCAAAAGGTATACGTGAAGGTGTCTGAAGGACACCGTCTTCTGTTGACTGAGTTGAACCTAGTTTCCTTACTTTCATGACACCTGTATTTTGATCGATGTTTGTCAACACTGCTTGAGCAAAACCATAACGTTTTGCTGTTAACGGATCGCGTGTTTCAGAATCAATTGGTACACCAGAAACAGAAATAATAGTATCTTCTAAAATGTCTCCATTGATAGGTTTAATTGACGCACCAAATGGCAAATTAACAAATAAAGGAGGTGGTACAGGATTAGCTACATCAAAAGTTCCACTTAGTTGTATGTACCAAAAGTTTTCATTATCTTGACCACTGGCCATAAAGGGCTGGTTAAAAGGAATTTCACCTGAAACAGCTAATCTTACGTTGTATTGATCTTCTAAATTATCAAAGCGTAAGTTACCTGCATTGATTCTTCCTGCCCAATGCATTCCATATTCTTTATTTTCAGTAAGAAATCCTTGAAGAGCACCACTAATAAACGGTGCACGATTACCAATTACAGGAATACCACCTAAAGGTACTTCATATCTAAAGTCATAAAAGAAAGGACGTTGAACACCATTAGCTGCAGCCAGTTCCCATCCTCTTCTCCAGCGTGCCCAAGCTGACTCTTTATTACTCGTATAAAAAGAATCTGGAACACTACCACCAAAAGCTCCTTGTACAGGCTTTACTTTGTACTTCTTTAGCTTTGGGGTTTCATCTTTACTAAACGAAGAGGCCCCAAAGTTTCCAAAGTTTCCTCCAGGTCTTTTCCGTGTCATCTCAATAGTAACCGCCTTGAGCAATCACATGAGCACCTGGAATATAACCTGAGGTGTTGTTATAAACGCCTTGCTGAAGAACACCAACGTAAAGACGATCACCACGCTGAAGGTTGATTCCACGTTCTTTCAATGGTGTGGCAGGGCCTAACCCAGTGGTGTTACCAGCTGCTGGAATAGGAGCTAACAATTCAGGCATCACATCACTGCAATCAACACTACCTGAATTCAAAGGCACAGTCTTACTGAAGAGTACGGTGTAGTCTCCATCTGCTGGGATAGGTACTGAAGTGCCACGTGTATGATAACAAACGAACGTTACCATTGGAAGGGTTGTTTGCGCTAAGGAGTTGTAACTAAAACCTGATGTAGTAGCAGTAGATAAGCCACTAAAAGTAATACCTGTATTAGGTCCTTCATAAATAACAGAACCAGTAAAAGTATAGTAACCAACACCACTTTCCGGTACTCGTGTTAATACTGTCGAATCTTCTACATAGACCACCTGTCCACTAACAAGACTAATATTGTCTCCTGAAGTAGATGCATTAATTACATAGTCTTGTTGAGAAACATTCGAGTAATTATCTCTTACAATCCGAATAGCATCGATGATACCTCCACTATTGTTATCAGAGCTGAGGTTTGCATCCATATCAACGACTAAAGCAGGGTTCTGTCCACCCTGTACGTTTAAATCATTAGGTGTGCCAACGATTTGATTAGTGATTTTAGCTCTTGCAATGAGCGGACGATCAACAAATACTGGTTGCTTGTTGGTATTAGTAGCAGTCATCAGAGAAAATTATAAAGAGCAGAGGGATCTAACTTACCTGATCCAGATGCAAGCATACTATCCATCATAGCAGTAAGCGGATCTTTATTTTGTTGTCGCTGCATTAAAGATGAAAGTAGTTGATTAGTTAAATTAGGCGCTTGTTCTTTCTCTTTCTTTTCACCGGAATAGTAGTTATTAATTGTTAAAGGTTCAGTGGTTGCCTCACTTGGTGTTTGTGGATTTTCATAAGTTTGACCTGCATACTTTGTATCTCCATGCCCTGACTTCCCTATAACATTTCCTTCTTGATCTGTAACAGAACCATAGACACCATAGTCAGGTGCTTGAGAAATTGTAGGCGTACGTCCATCCTGTACTGCTAAATAAATGGGTGCACCTTCTGCACTCTTATCCCAAACGTCTGTTCCCTTTGTTGCAAAATAGTCAAAGGAATGGACATTTTTTCTTGGTGCATGTGCTCCAGCTGCCTTTTGTAATAAGGCTACTTTTGCTGCCATCTCAGCCTTAGGGTTATATGCGGCATAATCCATCCCTTGATTAGAGAAAACAATGTTGCGCCCTTGTTGAGCGTAAAGATTAGCCTTTGCATCAAACCTACCAACAATGTCTTTCCATGGAAGAGAAGAAGAGTACTTACTATCAATATGGTATCCCGTACCTGCGCCCATCCTTCCCTTAGGACCGGTTACACCAATTTGTATGGGGCGATAGAAAGTCATTGTTTTATTCTAAGGGTTGAATAACATAAGAGGATTAATCTTTCCACTGCCTGGACCGCCTTTTAACATTTGCTTTAATATACGTTCTAAAGGATCACCACTTTGTTTATTATTTTCTTGATTTAGCAAAGAAGAAAACAGTGGCTGTGTTAAACCTTTGTTCTTTTTTTGTTGTGTTTCAGTACCGTCACCGTAGTAGTTATTGACAGTAACAGCACCCGAGTAACCATCAGGGACTTGTGTTGTTATATTGCCTTTGTATCCTTCAAGAAAACCATCCGGATTAATAATTGATGGTCCGATTTCTTCTGCTGTTGGTGTAAATTTATCTGCTGCACCTGAACGATGTACTGACCAAGCACCTAAGCCTTGCTGATCATAAATGGCTTTAGCAGCTCTAGCGTTAGTTAGAGGATCAAATAAATCTTCATTACTTTCTAAACCCAAGTTTTTTCTACGTTCATTTCCCATTCCACCAAGCATATTAATTTGAAACAATCCATAGCTGTTATCTCCAGTTGCTGCATTGGGATTATGTGCCCTTGGGTTCAAGCTAGATTCTGCATTTGCAATACTAACCATTCTTGGGATAGTCGTTTCATCAAAACCTGCTTGCCTAAGTAAGTTTGCTACTGCTTTGTTATTTAGAGTATTAGGCATGGCGCAGGTAATAAGGGATAGAAGACCACAAAAAAAATTCAAAACAGTCAGGGTTTAAAACGTTTAGAGGCAGCTACGGCAGCCAATGCTTTATCTAGCCTTGACTGATCTTCAACTGCTTCAAAAGGATTATACATAGGGTTAACATCTAATCCCTGGATATTTTGTACCTTATTACCAAACGCAGTGGCTTCTGCTGCATCGTTTTCTGTCATACCTCTTGGCGCTTGAATGCCTCCTTGAACAATAAAATCTTCAGGTGTTTTAGTATAACGCTCAGGGAACGTAGCTGCCATCAGAGGGTTATAAGACTCCTCATACATACGTGGATTAGCAGCTTGATGAATTGCCAGCCCCAGATCTCTTACTGCATCCATCTCTTCTTGCGTCGTTGCTTTGGCTCTGCCCTGTTCATATTCAGCCATTTTTTGCTGCAGTGGATTGGCTAAGACTGCTTCAGGAGAAGACGGTAAGTTATTAGAGTCAGGAACGAAAGGAGAGTTAACTCTGTACTTCTCTAGTTCTTGAGGATTTATAGGTATACCCATGCCTTCGGGTAAGTTGTATTGAGGTGGTAATAATTCAGAAGGTATAGAATCTAAAAGAGAAGGTTTAGGCTGTGTTACTACGGATATGCCCATTTTTCGCTTCTGTGCATCAGACATATTTTCATACTGACTTCTAGTCTTAGCTTCAAGAGCTTTTCTCTCTTCTGGCGGCAGTGCGTCCAAAGTTCCATCTGCAACCCTCGCTGGAGCTAATCCTTCAACAGCTGCAAATAAAGCACCAGCGCCAAGGACAGGTTTAACAAGCGCACCAGCAGCTGGCCCGACCAAAGGTGCTGCCATTCTACCTACAGTTTTAAGTGCGCCTAAGGTTCTACCAGGGGCAAATAAAGCTGCCTCAGTGGCGGCAGTGCCATAATCACCTTTGCTTAAAGCATCGACAGCACCAAGACCCATTATTCCACGTCCGACATTACGTATAACAGGCATTGCAAACGTCGCACGACCGGCATCAATCATTGAACCTGAGACACTTCTGTCAAAATCTTTTATATTAGCCCTCGTCTTAGGGCTTAAGTTTTTGAGAGTTTGCCTAGTACTTTGTGCTGATACAGGGTTAAAATTTCTTTGTAGAAAATTACCGGTACGTTGCAGAAACTTACCAGCAACAGGTACTTTTTTTGCTTTGTCAAAAACTTGATAAGCTGTTCCTAGTAATCCCATGACTATCTATAATTAACGTGGAGGTAGAGGTTGGCACCCACTGCTGTATCTGCAGGGCCAGGTAGAGCCATAATAAACTCTGCTCCAGAACGTTCATATCGATAACGTGCCTGGAAAGGATCTTTATAGTTAGGTACGTAAAGAATCTGTGCAAGACGATTAGTCTCATACAGATACACTTCGTCCCATACTTTTAAAGCTTCCTTGACATTACTAGAACGGATCGTACGATCAACGTCTCCAACAATGCCTTCAACTCTTGTACTCGGTGGTTGGAAATCTGTTTCAAAAGAAGCTAATTGCGTCTTACGTTCAGCTGCATCACAACGTCCAATCTGATAAACAAGTTTATCTGCAAACACTGAATCCGGTACGGAATTCATTGCTTCTTCTAAGCTCGCATAGTCACCTGCTGGAACACTAACAATGTAGTAACCCAGATGGTATCTAATACGACTCTTATTAAAGTTGGATAACTGTGACACTTTCCACAACCGTATCCTTTCATTATAAATTAAAAAAGCCCCGAAGGGCTTTGATTAAACACGAACAAGGTCTGCAGCAAACACAGAGTCCCAATCAACTCGTGAAATCTGTCGCAACTGTTCAAGATTATTAAACCTTTCACCCGACAAAGAAGATTGCAAATCTTTAATATCTCTGGCTGTTTTTATACCAACTCCTTTAATATGATCAGCGATCATTTGAGCAGTTGCGCCGTTGATATTTAAACGAGTTTCAGTTGGGAACTTGCGTGGTTCATCACCTTTTGCTGCATCTTTAACTTGAAGAGTTTTGACTTGTTTCGTCGCTTGCTCATCTGGGACAAGTTCTGTTTTATATACAGTGAAGACCTTACCGTCTTGGTCTTCGACCATGAACCAATCTCCTTCATCCCATTCAGTTACAACTTTAAGTCGTGCCCCTGTTCTGTTGTGTTTATAAAGCATAGGACCAGCATTTATTTACTGGTCCTATCTTAGCTTTATTTATTAAACTTTTGCAAAATTACTAGGAAGCAATTTTGTAAGGGAGGTACTGCTCAAGATCGTCGTACTCAACAGATACATCAGGCTGGACGAAGCAAACTTCAACCAGGATGTAGCCGAAACGACCAGCTGCTTTGTCAGCATCAGAGATAGCCCAACCACCGTTAGTAGCGGTGGAGTTAGTAGCTGCCTTTGAATAGACGCGGAACGTTTGATCAGCTGTGTACTCTTTATAGAGCATTGGAGCTGTCAAGGTTGTAGCAGTCTGGAAGGGGTTAGTACCCAGTCCGCCTGTGCCTGCAGGGATGTTGTTTGATACGGCAGTAACGTTAGCGCCTTGTACAACACCAGAGAAGGTGGTAGGAGCACTAGCGGTACCAGGACCAAAGCCGATCACCTGAGTAGCACCTGAAGTGGTGAGACCATCAAGTGAGACACGTCCGTCGCCCCAGCCCTTGGCAACTGAAACAGAAGAACGGTAAACATAAGCAGGACGGTCAGCAGTAGCGCCGACAACCATGCCAGTAATGTTTACACGAGTGTCATCATTCTTGTAAGGAGAAGGGATGATGACTTCGGCAGTAGTGACATAACCGTCACCAGA
>Ga0209535_1000498_pt1 | contig 28101 bp, 39 predicted proteins | sample LinPmetageLP28_FD_184041 | JGI IMG/M metagenome (GOLD analysis project Ga0209535, IMG submission 184041) | Marine viral communities from the Pacific Ocean - LP-28 (SPAdes) (version 2) | ecosystem: Environmental > Aquatic > Marine > Oceanic | place: Pacific Ocean | collected 2009-08-22
TCCTCACGCTCATCGTGTGCAAAGAATAGACAGGCAAACGGATTCCTGACACCGAAATCGATCGCTCTGTCGCGGGGCCAATGTGCAGGTGGCTCGAATGATTCTACAATATGCACATTTCGATCAAATTCAGGATATACGATCCCCTGTTGATTTGTGAACTCTCCAAACAATCTAGATCGCTGGCTTGCTTCGCTCATGTGTGCAATAGCCTTGCGCATCTTGACGCTTGATACGTATGGATTGTCTAGCCCGCTGATCGTGTATGAGCCGTATCCGGTCTGTGGGTTCTCGATAAATACATCATGCACCCATGTGATCCCTTTTAACGGTGTCATTGTGCAGATCACTTTTCCTTTGAAGTCAATACAACGCAACATACATTCATCAAAGATCGGCTTTTGATGCTCCTCATCGAGTACGACAAGCGACACAGCCCCGCCTTGAAACTTCTCGCGCCCTGACTCCGCAGACATTGACATAATCTTGCCGCCGTTTGGAAGCAGTGCATGCGCTCGATCCTGTGCTTTCCAGCGTACAAACTTAGTATTGATCGGACAATACTTCTCGATCTTTGGGCGGAGATATGTGAGCGCGTCGCCATATGACAGCGCAGACACCCAGACTTCACTCGGCTCTTTTGGCAGCAGATCAAGCGGGATCTGATTGAGTGCAGCCCACTCCCTCACCCACCACTCGTTTGAGCCAGCAGCAAAAGCAACCGGTAGCATGCCGGCTCCTGATTCAGTCTTGCCGCTTCTGTTGCCTCCACTCAATAGAAACGCCTCAGAGTGTCGGAGAGCGTGTGCTATACCCTCCCTTTGTGATGTTCGGCGCTCTGTGATATTGCAATGTGCACAGGTGTATAATCCATTCCCAACAAACTGCATAGGCTGCCCGCATCCTCTCTCTCTGACTGACTGGCTGCTTTTTCCATCCCATCTGTGACAATGAGGAATCCACAAACGAGCCACGGCTAGCGGGTATTCTTTGGCTATCGTTTCTAGTTTGTTCGATACTTGCAGATACTTGATCAGGTGTTGTTTGTTCATGCGCCCAATATATCAGAATATAAACAGTCTTGACACAAAAAGAGAGCCAGCAGTTAGCCAGCTCCCTCCAAACAACTATCAATCAAATAATCACCGAAGATCGATCAATGTACCCTGTATGTATTCAGCAATAGAATTGCAGGGATAGATCAATCTTGTATGATGATGTAATCTAACACATTCCATAGCCTCCACAACATACTCAAATTTCTTCTCGATCCAAATCTGATCGGATGCTTGGCTGTGTATCAATACTTTATACATGCACACCCCCAGCGATTCGGATCAACATCTCCTCGATCTTTTTGACAACGAAATCAAATTCTTCTGTTGTGTCTGTGTAATTTCCGCAGGTGCGCCAGATCCTAACATTGTCTTTTTGATTCTGCTCAATACTGACAATGTTGAGGACATCGAGATAAATGTAGCGCCCCAGCTTGCTTTTAACTTTGATCATTGCCCAGCTCCGATGCTTTTGATCTTCATGATCACTTCTTCCCAAGTTTCAGAAGAGCAAACAACTTCTCCACATTCCAAGAAGATCAAGAGTTTGCTTGTACGCTCTTCAATGTGTGAGATTTTGCCAATGTTGATCAATACTCGCTTTTCTGCTGTGTTTCGTACGATAATCATTTTGCCTCCATTGTATACAGTGCATCCAACTGTCGAAGGTGTTCTAACACCTCTCTTTTTTGTGGGTATGAATCAAGATTGTCGTGTGTGGTTTGTAATCTTGATAGACGTTGCGCAATTCCGTTGATGTGATCTGTTGTGTAGAAATCAGGATAATTTTCCTTTAACGCTCGCCCAATATCATACATTGTTCCATATATGAATTTCAATCTTGCAAACAGTCTCAGCACGCTTAAATCTGCTGACTGACTGGCTGACTTCTTAGTATCAATTGGGTGTAGTTCGCTTTTGCTGCGCTTCATCACTTCGATCATGTCAATCATAGACCCCTCGACAATGAAAGGCTGAGGATCGTTAACTGTCTGAATCTTACAGAGTGAATCCTCGCGGGGTGGTCCATGTGCCTCAATAGATACAATGTGATCTACGTTGAGCATGACAGAGCCAGTGCGGCGGATCTTGTCGTTGTCGTCTAGTCGTGCAATGTTCAATCCGATAAACTTGTTCATTTTGCCTCCACTTGTTGATCAAGTAATGCTTTGCAGTCATTCAGCAAATTTCTTTTACTGGCAAGTGTATCAAGTTTTTCATGATTGACTTGCAGCCGCTTCAGGCGCTCAGTCAGTGAGTGAGTTGTCAACTTTGCATAGATTGGAAATCTAGTCTGTAAGGCTTTTGAAATGCCTGCATGCCTTCCATAAGTATCGAGCAAGTCTTCAAACAGTTGAACAACTGCGGGATCAGTTGTATGATCTGCCGTTGCTCCTTTTGGTTTGATGATCGTGCCGCCCGCTTTGTCGATCATTTTCATGACCTCCTCAAGAGTATGTGCAACTTTAAAAGGATAGCCGCCGCCTTTGGGCTTTACAAATACCGCGTCTTTTGTGGCTGTTACAGATTGGATCTCATTGACGTTGATTAATGTGCCGCCTTTATTCCCATGTGTATCTAATATGTAATGTAATGCTATGAATCTTGACATGTCGCCCCCTTATGCTCTCTCTGCGTTGATCTTGGTTGTGTACAGCATGTAAGCGCCTGAAACATCCGTTACAGGGTGCAGACACTTAGCAAGCCGATACAGATAATGTACAGCCGGATATACTTCTCCACCTTTCCATTTGTTGATCGATGCGCTTGAGGTGTTGCAAGCAGCTGCAATCTCTTTCACTGTCAGATCAGATACTTTGATCTCAGCGTGTAGAAGGTCAGCGAATGATCCTTCTCTGCGTAGACGGGCGACAGTGCGCCCCCAGTCTTTGATCTCTTGTCGTTCTTGTGTTGTCATTTTGTGCTCCGTTGTTGTGAATGGGCAGCCGTAGCCGCCCCGTTGTTGATTATCTGATTAAGCCGTTCTTTTTGAAAGTTTGTATTGATTTGTGCATATTATCTTTGAAGAATCCAAACTTATCATCTGCAATCCATTTGTTCCAGTTCTCAAATGGGAACTTGTTAAGCCATGTATAAGCATTCATTAACTCAGCCCAATTCTTGTGAAGTTCTGGCTCTGTGTGGCTGTGAGCGTAAGCAATGTCGCTGATTTCTTCAAGGTCTGTATTTTCAAAGTTCATAGGAAGAATCAAGCCTTGAAATACTGCTGCAAGTTTCATTTGTTGTTCTGTGATTTTTAACATTTTGTGCTCCGTTGTTGTTGTGTACTCTTATATTATCAACATATTTCTATACTGTCAACATATATTTATACCTTTGAGCAATTTATTTTTATACGCGATCCCTATTCCTCATCTAGATCAATAATAGGGGGCGCTAGTTGTGCCATGTTCTGGCTGACTTGCTCCGCTTCTGCTAGCAGCTGGGTAACGCTCATATTTTCCGGAGTGATTGCGATCTGTACTTGTGGCTCTTCACGTTGCCCCCAGCCTGTTTTCTTTTCGAGCCACCACTGCGCCGCCCTGACATCTCCCTCTTTTACGGCTCGATGTACTATACCCATCGCCATAATATCCGGTCTTGCCTCAGCCTGTCGAAATTCACAAACAAAATCATGATATAGCCCTTTGTTGGCTTGCTCGCCTCGTCTGATCCAGTTCATGAGCGTAACTAAAGTTATTCCCGCATGTTTACAAGCTAGAGACTTAGATCCGCCCACAGAGATCACTTGTAGAATCTCTCGCCGTGCTTTATCCGTCAGTTTGCTCTTTCTGCCCATTCAGCACCTCTTGATTTCTTTCTGCCTTTGCCCAGTTCACACGCCCTTGAATGATTGGATAATAGTCTTCTGTCATCTCACATCCGACTGCATTGAAGCCCTCTAAGATTGCCGATACTGCCGTTGTTCCACTGCCTAGAAACGGATCAAGCACTGTGCCCCCTTGTGGAGTGAGCAAGCGACAAAGCCAGCGCATTAACTTGATCGGCTTTACAGTTGGATGAAAGTTCTTGACGTGTTCAGCCGTACGACCTGCGCCCGCTCTTGGAGAGTTCAAGCCGTCCGATCCTTCTTTGCGTTGTGTAGCCTCTGCGCCTGTCTTGCCTGTCAAGTGATCAAGCCCTTGCTCTTTCTCGGATCGTGCTGGCTTCTTGCATTGATAGACGTTTGCGGGCCAACGACCAAGTTTATTACTTTGTGTATTTGTTAGTAATTCTTTTGCTGTTCCAAATACAGGACTATCGCTGAATCCCCCAACTGATCGCCCTTTTGGATCGCTAGTATCCCCAAAATGGCAATCATCCCCATAAGCAAAGCGCCCCGCATCTATATTGATCGCCCCTGTACCCCATTTCAAGACATTCTCGGCAATACTTGAGCAGTCAGAATCGATCGGCTTTCTTGCAAGTACTGCGGGCTCTTGTGCGGGCTTGAGTGCTGTACCCCATCCTTTATGCTCGTCTTTGTCTGTCTGCTTGTATATATCCAAACTCTTAGGGAATCCACTTGTATATATCCAACTGATCATATCTCGAACCTCAAAGCCCGCTTCAGCAATAGCCACGCCCATCGGAAATACAGTGCGAGATCCTGAGAAGGCGACAAGATGCCCGCCATGCTTCAACACTCGCAAGCACTCCGCCCACAGTTCGACAGAATAGGCGATCCCAGTTGAGTCCCATGACTTGCCCATGAATCCCAGTTCATAGGGTGGATCGGTTACGATTGAATCTATACTATTATCGGGTAACTCTTTCAGCATGTCGAGACAGTTACCCTTTAACAATCTGAAATCAAGATCCGATTCAACGGGCGGCGGCTCGATTGCGTCTACTGGGTCCCCGTCGCCAAATGGATCAGCGTCTAGATCCTCCAATAGTTCATCAAGTTCATGCTGTTCAAATCCGAGCACGTCCAGATCTTCGCCCTGCTCTTTCAATCCGGTAAGGAGATCAGACAGCTGGTCCGTATTCCAGTCGGCTTTCTCTCCCAGCTTGTTATCTGCAATCATCAGCAGCTCAGCATCGACAGGAGAGAGATCCACATAAACAACAGGCACAGTATCAAGCCCGATCTTTTTGGCTGCCTTCCATCGTGTATGTCCTGCGAGTATTGTTTGATCTGCGTTTGCGATAATCGGGCTAGTGAATCCGAAGCGCTTTATACTGTTCGCGATACCGTCAACGGCGTGATCGTTGTGTCTTGGGTTCTTGTGGTGTGGATGTAACTTGTCAATGCGTACAAACTCACCAACTGAATGATCATTCATTTTCTGATCTCCTTGTGTTCTCTTTTAATGGCATCGCGCACAATTCTGCTTTTGCTTTTGCCTGTCTTGTCGTGTATTTCTTTCAGCTGCTTCAGGCTCTCAGGATTCATGCTGACGCAGATATTTTTGTGCTTGACTGTTGCCCCGTGACAATCACAGGGATCGCAGCCGCACACATGACAGATCATCGACGCACCAAATACAAACGATCGGCGACATGCTGCAGAATGATCTTGCGACAATAGACGGCGGGATCTTCGTTGTGTGCCACTTGCGCGAGTACATTGATCTGTTGTATCTGTACGGGCGACAGTTCGATTATGAGCGTGTTTGCGTCTTGCTCTGGTGTTGTGGCTTGCTTCGTGCTCTCTCTGTCTGTCTGACTGATTTCTTTAGTTTTGCGTTTTGGCATGTTTATTCCCCTGTAACTTGTAAGCCTTGATAATCTTTCAGCGGCTCTATGTTGTAGCAATACCATTCGATTGCTTCTGTGTAGGTCCAGTCATACGCGGAGATCATGACTTCAATCAACAGATCAAAATCATACACAACCGGATCAGCCTGTACGATTGCAGCGTCAAAGATTGCGCGCGGTTCTAGATAAATCATGTTGTGCTCCAAATAGAAAAGGAAGATCTTGCGATCCTCCTCACTATATAGAACTATACAGGCACTGTCAACGCTTAGCCGCTCCCATAGCATCAGCCAGCGACATCGGAGGTACATAATTGCCGCTTGTATCCTCGCCGATCTTCTGTCTCATTCTGCGATTGTTGCCGTGCTTGAATTTTACCCCGTCAGTTCTCAATCTGTCCCGCGTTGCCTGATAGCGTTCCTCGACTTCAGGCGGCATCTCAAAGCCGTACCGCTTGCACATCATAGCACCAAATACAGATCCCCAAAGAGGATGCTCCCAACAAGCTGCGATCTGATCATTTTCATCAATGCGAATAATCCCCGCATCGATCTTCTTTTGCCAGTGGTGGTGGCTCTGCTCTTGTGCCGGAACAATCCGATCGCTAGTTGCATCGTAGAAACTGCAATGAACCTCTGCAAATTCATCCTGTCCGCGCATCCAGTCCATGATCTCTAGATACGATCGGTGTTGGCTTTTGGCGCCTAGATCGCAAGTACATGATCCTTTATAATGTGCTTCGGCTTTCTTTTGTAGGCTCTGCACATATCCATAAAAGTATACTTCTCTGAATCCGCCTTCTTTGCCGTCGTCGTCTGTGCGGCAATGCTCACAATATGTCTGATCAAGTGGTACGCTGTGCCAGTGTGTTTTGAAGTCGTGCCGGCTGTGCAGATACTCAGCAACCTTTTTGACAGTTGGCAGCCACTCCAGCTCGTTCATGAGATAGTCTTGAAATGATTTAATCAGATACACTTCGGGGATGTTCTTGAACTTCTTAATGTACAGCGTATACTGTGATTTGATCCAGAATGTGTTCTTGTTGTAGTGATCTGCAAGGTTTGACAAGAATCTAAAAACGATCTGTCCTCGCTTGCTGGTGACGTAGTCGGCGTATTTCATTTGTTGCTCCGTTGTTGTTGTGTGGATTATAACCACATGAAAAATAAATGTTGAGTGTAGATCACTGATCCTTCTCTGATTTCTTCTTTGAGTAGATCGACGGCGGGTGTATCAAGTCCCGATTCAAGATAATAATCGCATATGGCATCGAGTCCATTAAATATACATATGCTTCCATTGTTCCAGTATTGATTCAGTTCTGCAAGAGTGATCTCGAGTGTGCTTGCAAGTGCTGACCAGTCAATGCTGATCGACTTGCCCGTATAATCTGGATTCATAATCCAATTCATTGTTTGCTCCGTTGTTGTTTTGCCAGCCTCAAAAGTCGTCTAGCTGTGTTGTATTTAAGTTTGTGATCTTTGGCGTATTGTGTCAAGTTGATTTTTTGCCGCCGTAGTATCATGAGATACAGTTGTGAATAATGCCATACAGCCGCCGGATCTTCGTCTAGCAGGCTGATAGGCATCTTGATATATAAATCCATTATCGGACGCGCTGAGCGTTGTACTGAATGCATTTATCGAAGTTACAGAAGTAAATCACAACTGAATAGATATGCTTGCCGCAGTCACTGAGCACATACCAGCGTTCTGATTTGAATTCTGTATCTTGCAGCTGTGGAATGCTGTTGAACATGCCGAGAAAGCGATCAAACGCCATTGCTCGCCAATGTGGATTAATAGAAGGGATTGTGTGCATGATATGCTCCGTTGTTGTTGAGGCGGGGGATTGCTCCCCCTGTTGTTGTTGATTATTTTTTGAAGTGCTTTTCAATAATACGTACAATATTGTATTCTGCTCCATACTTGCTTATGTCTGAGTCGACAAAGTGCCACCCTTCATATTTTGATCCGTTGAACTTAAGCCAGTTTTTTAAAGATTCATAGGATTGCATTTCTGTTTTATAGTCTGATACATGGACGGTCATTGTGTATGTATGAGATTCTGATAGCCATTTGATATATACTTTCATTTTGTGCTCCGTTGTTGTTGTGTACATATTTATAGTATCCTATTCGATTAGGTATTACAAACATATTTATACAAATAGAAGAAATTAAATAGAGATATAGACAGATAGACAGTTAGACAGCATCGTGAAAATCGACAACGTAGACGAAAGATCCCCATTTGATCTTTTTTGTTTCTTCTTTATAATTTGGAGCATCTCACTTTTTTCTATCTGACTAACTGGCTATATTATTAATTGTAATTGTAATTATTGTTATTATGTCGCCGTATCCCCTTGATTTCATTGCACTTTTTCTGTGTGTTTGTGGGCAATCTGTGCGCTGTTTGTGGTCTATTTGTGGTCTATTTGTGGGCTGAAAAAAATAAGTGCAATGATTACAGGGGTTTAGTGTCGTAAATTTGTGGGCAGTTTGTGCGGCGTTTGTGGGCAGTTTGTGATCAGTTTGTGATCTATGCATTTTCTGCAGTGATTACAATGCTTTGCTGTGCAGAATCGTTATATTTTGGTTACACTCAGAAACAACGGAGGGATCTAGATGTCTATGGGATCAATACTCAATCAATACATACACGACAACTTTAAGAATCGGCGCGCTTTCTGTGAGGATATCGGATTCAGAGAGAGCACAGTATCGAACTGGTGTAATGATCGAGCTACTATTCCACTGTCAAAGATTGCAATAATGGCTGAGTATTTTCACGAGATGACAGGTGAGCCGCCAAACCTTTTCATATTTCGAATAGTGATGCACGAGCCCACAGTTAGAGCTGTGCTTGCATCGTTTCAACAAAAGCAACGGGATCAGAAATGAAATTCATAGTAATAGATACAGAGACAACGGGACTGGATCACAAGCGGCACGAGTTGCTGAGTCTGGGCGCGATCGTAATGATTGACGGGGTGATTACAGAACGCATCGAGATCAAGATCAAGCCCCGCAACATCGATCAGGCAGATGCTGAGGCGCTACGGATCAACGGTTACAGCCCATACAGATGGAAGAACGCTATCGAAGGCGAGCATGCTGTGACAATCATCAAGCATTTGTTTCTGTCGCATCTTGACGGGATCCTAGTCGGGCACAATGTAAACTTTGACATTAAGTTCTTGAGGGCCTTCGCTGACTCCTATTATCAAGAGTTTTCTTTTCCAGTGCCGTACATCGACACGCGGGACGTTTGCCGCGTCAATCTTGCCCCGTATGGCTGTGCTAGCATGTCACTTGATAACATATGTATATTCTTGGGTTGGAAGCGCAGGAAGGCGCATACAGCGCTTTCAGATTGTGAGGATTGCATAAAGATCCTCCGGTGCATGGTTCCACCCTCTCCAAAATTTATTATGTATGTGAAACTCAGAGGCGCAATTGCTAGCGTCAAGGAATTACTATCATGAACATGAAAGCAATCAACAGGGTAACAAGTCGCACGGCTGTAACAGGAGTTGGATCCAGTTTTGATCTCGCAAAGCGGATCGATATAGATATGGAGATGTTCCCGCCTTCTCAAAGTTTCGAGGGGTATATGTCTCTGATTACTCTGCAACTGTCTAGCATCAATGCAGCGGCTAACATCACACTCAGATTGTGCAGAGATACAGCAGGCGATCAGATGCTCATAACGGATACACAGAGCGATATTTTTACAGGCATCACGACAGCGACAAAAGGCACGGCAATATTTGCGCTCAATAGTTTTGTAAAGGTTGCGGAGGCTGGCGATCTGTATGCATTTGTAAAACTGAATACAGGCAGCTGCGATATAGATTTCTGTGAGATCACATATCAAGGGGATCGATAATGGCTATTGTACAGATCATTAATAGAAGCGGCGGCACATCTGACACCGGAGGCGGAGCTTCTGCAACACTCAAGATCGAGAATCTATCTAGTCAAGTCAACGGTTCAAATATAAACTTCAGCACGTCCAGCCAGTTTGTCGAGGATACGATCCAAGTGTATTACAATGGCGTCTTGCAGATACAAGGCGGCTCTGATGACTATACAGAAGATGGAGATCGTCGCGGTGTTACTTTTGCGCTTGCTCCTGAGACTAGCAGCAAAGTCGTTGTGATATATTCAGAGAGTGCCTAAAACAAGAAAGGGCAGCCGAAGCCGCCCTCTGTGGTGTGTTGATTGATTATAGCCAGTTCTTAGCGTCAAACTTTGCAAAGTAAATGCTTGTTGCGTATCCGTAAAACTTAACAATGTTGGCAATCTCTTCTGTTACTTCTGATTTTTTGTCCACTTCAAAATTTATTGTGATACCGTTATTCATTTCAATAACTGCACAGTATCCAAGTTCATCGTGTGCACAAAAGATTGAGATTTCGTTTGTTTGAAAAGTGCCGTTTGAAAGATTGATAGTCATTTTGTTTCCCGTTGTTGTTTGTTGTTTCTTACATACTCATTGTAATTCATTCTATTTGGTATGGCAACATATTTATACAAGTTTATTTAGTAAATAGTTAGTCAGTTAGACAGATAGCCCGCAACTAGCGACACTATACGCAGATAAAAAAAAGAGATCCTCCGCAGGTGATACAGAGGATCTCAGGGGTTGACGAGTGTCAAGGGAGATTAGTTATTGATGAATCCGCGCACAGTTACACGATCGCCGTTTGCCAAGTTCGCACCAAATACGATACGTCCAGCGCCGCCGGCTCCGCCGTTGTCAATCTTGTAATTGTCTTGAGCGTCTGGAGTGTCTTTGTATTCCATGATCAAACCGTTTACTGTAACAGTGAAGAACTGCTTGAACTCAAGATCGACAGGTCCAGCCAAATCAAACGAAAGAACTGATCCATTTGCGTCGAAGCCTTGAAAGAATCCGGCAAAGTCAAGATTGTCTGTCTTGATACTGTCGTTAGCAAGCTTGGCATTTGTAATTGCTCCGTTTGCTACTTGGGTACTGCTGATCGTTCCAACAAGGCTAGATGTAGGGTAGTTTGTCGCATCAGCCAAGTCAAATGCTGGAGTTGCATCTGAAGCGCCGAGAGCCAAGGACACGCCACCAAATGAAACGCTTGAGTTTGCAAGTTTTGCATTCGCAATCGAGCCAGCAAGCTGTGCATTGCTGATCGTTCCAGACAGGCTAGAAGTCGGGTAATTTGTCGCATCAGTCAAGTCAAATGCAGGTGTTGCATCGCTGGCACCGAGTGCAAGAGTTACGCCACCGAAAGAAACTGTAGAGTTTGCAAGTTTTGCATTTGCAACAGATCCCGCCAATTTTGCCGAAGTGATCAAGCCGTCTGCAATGTATGCAGCGCTGTCGATCGCTCCGTCTGCGATTTTTGCCGATACGACTGAATCCGAAGCAAGTTGAGTTGCTCCGATACCGCCGCCAGCGACAGACAAGCCACCCGCACCGAGTGCAAGAGTTGTGCCGTCAAGAGATACGATCAAGTTGCCGCCGCTCTCCTCGACACCGTTACCCAAGTTCAATTTGTCAGCAGGGATTGATCCGGCTAATTTAACAGCGGTTACGGCTGAATCAGCGATCTGAGAGGTTCCAACGCCTGAATCCGAAATCTTGATCCCGTCAGATCCAACAGACAAAGAAGATCCATCAAGATCAATTGTCAAGTTTGATACAGCAGCAGAGCCGTTGTAACTGGTCATACTGATACCGTTACCGCCGCTTAAATTATTCAGATTGCTACCAAGAGCAACGCCTGAAATTGTGCTGTTTGCCAATTTTGCATTCGCCACAGAACCCGCGAGCATTGCCGACGTGATTCCAGCGGCTTTTACGCGGATAGCATCAGAAGAGATCTCGATAGATGAGTCATCAACGGCAACATTTAGCGTATTGCCTACTTTAGTTAATGCATTTCCAGCTGTGATTTGTCCAGCGCCTGAGAATTGAGAAAAGACAATATTGTTAGTTCCTACAACGTCGGATCCCTTGTCAGAAGTACAAACAAATCCATTGTCGCCGTTTACAGTTCCCTGCTCAACAAATGTAAATGCGCCAGCCTCTGAAGTTCCAGCGGCAAAGTCAGCAGATCGAGCCCATCCACTAGCAGCAGCGATATAAATACCGTTTTCAGATTGTGTGCTCTGGTCCTTGACGAGTACACGGTCGCCAGCAAGAACAGATACGCCGTCAATCGTTTGTGTGCCTGAAAGCGTGATGTTTGCAGTTGTGGCAGCCTTACAGGAGTCTTTAATGTCAAGACCTTGAGCAACGCCGTCAACGTAGCCTTTAGATGCTACGCGGTTAGAAGCGTCGCCTTCTGAAGGAGTGGCAACTTGCAGAACTGCATTTTGAAAATCAAAGGTTCCAGTTGATAAATCTAGTTTTGCGACACCGACCGCAGCATTTGCGATCTGGCGTCCGGTAATTTGAACAGCCATGTTTTTTATTCCTCATGTGTTGATATTGCGAGTATTATACTCAGTGATAATGTATACGCCTGATCGACGTTTTACAGTTCGATGATCGGAAATGGATTGCTAGGTCTTGAATACGCGTGCTTTGATTTGCTCAATCAGTGTATTCATACTTTCAAGTTTCTGCTCTAGCAATGACATTCGTTTATCAAGGTCCGAAATTTCTTTAACAATGTCCTCTCTGATCTTATCTTCTCTCAGCTGTAGATCAGCAATCACTTTGTCGTATCGTGTGCGCAGTGCATCTTCTCGCTGCTCTGCTCTTTTCTCTCTAGCGTCGCCCCGTTTGCGTTGTTCCATGTATTGCCAGTATAGAAACGCAGCAAAGGCGACATTGCTCCCGCCGTTCATGATGACTTGCATGATCTCGCTTTCCATTATTCCCCCATCAAAAGCGTATAACTGAATTTGTCGTATCCAGTGTGCTGTGGTTGTAGCTTACACAGGGCGATAAAATGCGCGTATTCGTCAGGATCTTGGATGACTTGACACCCAGCTGAGTATTGATCTACTGACTGACTGGCTACTATTCTACTTGCTCTGTGTATATTGATTCCAAAATATCCGCATTCCTCATTTTGTCCGTAGTCGTGCACATTGTCGGCGTTTCTATCTCTCCATACACAAACTTCATTGCCGCGCTGCACCAGTGCTTCATATTGTCCGCGATGCAGACCGAGCATGTATGCGCCTCGATACTGCCTGTTGTGTATCAAGATCGCCGTGTTGCCGTTTCTGAGATAGTACAGCCCTGCATCCGTTGTGCATTTGTATGCATGCCACTGCCACGAGCCGCCCTCTAAGAAACAAACGTGTATCCAGTCATCGAATCGATCTGGCTCGCCGTGTGGGTTGCGCTCTCCGATGATGTTCATATCATAATCAACAGATTCAAACACAGTGAAGCCCGCCTCCTTTACGCGGGTCAATATGTGCGGGTAAGCATCTGGGCTTAATGGGATTCTCATGACATAACGCCTATAGTTAGATTTACAGAACTTTGAGAAGGATTCCAACGTACACCGAGGATCATTGCTCTCCGGTTGCTGTACGTATCTCCTGCGCCCTCTCTGAGCCCATATATATACATACTAGAAATCTCTATGATGTCGCCAGCCGTTAACAGGCAATGTTTTTCAGTCACTGTAAGACTCAATTCTTCATATGGCTCCGCATCCCATCGCCGCATACGGGTCAAATCCGCGTTTGCTTGTGTTGGCTGTATCGGACTATCCACACGATACACAAGCCGCAGATCCCTCGTTATTGTCGTGCTCGTTGGCAAAACTGGAATACTGTTGCCGCTAAATGTAACATCTTGATTCAGCCCTGTTGTGCTGTTAAATGTGTTGATTGTGCTTGCACTGAATACGCTAGATTGTGAGGGACTGTATAATGTATGAGAGTCTATGCTGATAATGTCTCGATCTGTAATGTGATCGCGTACCGTGAACCAATTTGCCAGATTTGGATTTTGGCACACCCTCCAAGATAATTGATTCTGATCCCAGACTGGCCACATTCCCATATTCAATACAGCGCCGAGAAAGTCTTGTATGTTGCCCGCTTTATCAATCAGCAGCTCGATCTCATGTGTGCCGCTGGATGTCGCCCAAGCTGTATTATAGTATGCATTCAGATTCTGAAGCCCAAAGAGATTGGGATTAAATGCAACGCCGATTGCCCACGATGCAGGGTAGTCATCAAATGCGCCCTGTGTGCCTCCGCCTGTACTCATGACAAGCCGAGCAAATACATAATCAGGACGCCCGCGAAGCCTCGCCAAACTCGTTACAACGTCATTGATCGCCAGTGTAGTTATTGCCGCTGTGCTGGGATACTTTCCGGTAGCCGCAATCGTCAAATAACCCGCTGTGCCGCTTGTGCTTGTCTTGCTGCTCCATGTGTAATAATCGATCGTGCCTGCGCTAACGTCCTCAACTTTGATCATTCCATTTTGACCCGTCTCTTTTTCAAATATCGTAATGTCGTCAACATACAGATTTGCACTGCTCGACATGTTGAAATTCTGCGTAACTTTTGCAGTCTTGCCAGCGTAAAACCAAAATTGTGATTCTGTCGCCTTGCTCGTTAGTCTTGATTGCATCATTGTAAGGAAATCGACAAACTCTAAACGCCATACACCGCGCCCGCCTGTAATGGTTCTGAGTTGCCCAATACAGACACGATTACGCAGCCCATCTCGAACCATGATCAATTCAGCCACTGCGCCCCGTCTGAATGATGTATTGAGTACAGGCCGAAGATCTCCAACAATGCGAATTGTGAAGCCGCCAAAGTTGACGGACCAGCGCTGCGGCGTGATCTGTACACTGTCGATCATTACATCTGCGTCAGCAAGTGCGATCTCTGTTTTCATGCTGACAAGATCGCCCTGTGAGAGGTTGTAATCTGCGGACGGCTGCAAGAACTTGAGCACGTAACTGATCACTTTTGCGGGCTTGTCGAGGCTGTCTAGAAATTGTTGAGTCCATGCCATGTTAGCCCCTTACATATCTTTGCGGAGAAAATTGCCAGCGTTGCCAAGTCCCAATTTAGCTTCTTTTGCCATAAAGTTCATCCCATCAAGAGAGACACCTGCACCTTGAAGCCCCGCAGAAGTTGACGAGGCAAGAGATCGCCCAATAGAAACGCCTGATTCTCCGACTGTGTCAGGGTGTGCGGCGTACAGTGTTACATAGTCCACAACAAGCCGGATCGACAGCGAGAAAAGCCGCCCGCCCTCGTTTGTTACTATTGCCTGCCCTATGTCGCTCTGTGGACGTTTTAAGACCGGATAGAAGCGATAATGACGCATAAAAGCAGGCTGATCATATTGGAAGCGTACAGGATTCACAGTGTCAACATTTCCGCCTTGCGCTGTGGCATTGCTCACAGTCTGCATTTTCACAATCTCCTGTATCATTGCGGGGCTGCTAGTCTCGATCGTGCAATAGTCTCCGACGGCTGGCGTTGAACTTGTGCCTGTAAAGTTCTGGAATGGATTTGCGTACAGCTGGATCTTGCTGCTGTTGTTGTTCAATGCGCCGCGTATCGGAAAACAGAACGCCTTTGCATCATCCGCAGCAAACGACACAGAGAAGCCCCGATCGAGATGGTTCTGCAACGCGTGAAACTGTATGGCTAGATCCTCGCCTCCAATCATGCGATCCCGCTGTATCGTTACGATTTCTTGAGTCCTACCGACAGATCTCTGAATGGAGCCAGTCAGAGAGACAGCGTCTACAGCTTCGACGGATATATCAGAGTACATCTCGCCCAGTGCCTCTCCGAGATCGATTGTGACCAATGAAGCGCCATTCAATGCGCCAAATGGCTCAGGTGTGAAATAGAATTTTGCGTTGCCCATTATCGCCCTCCGAAAAGACTGCTTGACGATGTGCCGAATTGATTGTTGAAGCGGATCTCTATCTCTCTCACAAGAGCATCGACTGCATTGCGATCCACGACGGCGCTATTGATGTTGATCGTCATGCCGCCACCTGTCGTATTGTTCAGTTGGCGATCGACTTGCTGCGGACGTTGCCCGCTTTGCGGCACGACAAATTCCCCGCGATGCAATTGAGCGAGTCCATCCTGTGCCCCTGTGAATCTGATCCCGCCTTGTGCACTGGGTACGAATCGACCGCCACCCATGAACGAGGCTGAAGTAAAAGGATCTAAGAAGTCAGCGATCCCGCTGCGCCTGCGCTCTCTTCTCTCTTGCCCTGTTGTACTTCTAAGAAACTTAAAGGCATCCTTGATCCCCTGTACAATATTTATTACAAATAATGTCGCCCCGTTTACAAACGCCTCAGCAATGGCGATCCCAAGTTGCGGAGCGATTGACAGAAACAACTCCGGCAAGAATGCAATCCCAACTTTGATCGCCTCAGCCTGTGCGAGTGCCTCAGCCCTGATCTGTGCTGGTCCCTTTTCAATCACCTTCTCGCCGATCCCTTGTACAATCCCAGTGATTGCGCCCGCCATCGGATTAACAAGCGATACAATAGAAGCCGCATCAAGGCTGGCAACTGTTGCAAATGTATCAATTGCGGATTCTTGTCGAGCCTGTCTTTCCTTCTTTGCTGCCTCTTCTGCTGCCTTTGCTCCTGCCTCTCTTTTGACGGCAAGATCTTCCTCTGCTGCTGCCATTAAGCGGGTAATTTTCTCGGTTGGGATCCCTTGCTCTGTCGCCAATCTGAAGGCATCCTCTAGTGCGCCCAATTGTTGTTCTGCTTTTGATACAGCAGCTTCAAACGGAAAAAATTGAGCCGTTGCCGAGTCTATTGTTTTGCCTGCATCCAGTATTTGCTTCATCAATGCATCATATTCTTCTTGAGCCTGTGCAGCCGCGTCGCCTGCTGCATCGATTGCATCTGCTAGACCGTCAACAGGCGGACGGGCTTCCTTGGCTTTGTCGCCGAGTCCAGCAAGCAATTTCTCCAAGAACCCTTCAACATCACTAGCCCCTGTACGCCCTCCAGTGCCTGCCCCCGTATCGCCCGTAAAATCTACGGCGGCGAGTTGGGTAGTAAGATCGGCGACAGTATCGGCAACATTTCGGACGCTGTTTGCACTTTGCGAAAAGGTTTTAAATGTCTCATCACTAATAACGCCAAAATCGCGCAATGTTAACGCCGTCAATCTTATCTGTTCGACTACAGTGCCAAACACAGTATTGACAAACGATGCAAATCCGGGGAGAGCCTGCTGAAAGAATGTTAAAACGTCCGCTCCTGCGACCTTCAACGCGCTCCCTAATTGCTTGAATTGCTCCTCATTCTCTGCAATAAAATCCTGCAATGTTACAACAATCTTGATCGCCTGCAATAGTTTATCATTGAAGAAATCGACACCGCCCACAGCATTAACAAATCGCTGCTGTAATCCTTTTACAACGACATTCAAAAAGGCAAGTTGCTCCTGAAAGCGTGCAGCCGCTGCGCTTGCCTCTGGTCCTGTTTCTACTCCGTAGCGCTCTGTAATTGCTAAGAAGTTTTCAAAGTCTGACGTTGCGCCAAATGCCTGCAAGAATTGCCCCGCCGATCTTCCCATCAACAAAAAGCCTTCAGTGGCTCTCTCCGTTGGATCTTCGATGCTTTGCAATGCTCTTGTAACGTCGATCAATACTGTGTCAGCGCTCTTTATGTTGCCCTCTGCATCTGTGAGGCTGATACCAAGACGGGCGGCGGATTCACTGGCACGGCTAGCACCTGAAGCGAGATCAGCGAATAGACGAGGAAAGCGAGAAATGAAAGCCGATGCCGCTTGTGCTGATTGTCCCGATCCTTCAAACGCGGTGATCACTGCCTGAATACTTCCCGCCGTTAGACCTGATTGAGCACTAAGATCATTCAGATCGTTGACACTGTCAACAACTTCACGAGTAAAGGCAAAAGCGGCTTTCTGTGCATCGATGTACGCCGATCCAAGTGCGCCCACAGTTGCGATTGTGCCAACTGCAACCGTTGCAATCCCAGCCAATGCGCCAGCCGCCGCAGCCCCTGCAATCTTCAGCCCCTGCAATCCTTTACTCGTCTTCTTGCTTGATTTCTCTGTCTCGCCGAGATCTTTGCTGACATCTTTGGATTCATTGCCCAGTTTATCGAGGCTCTTTGTCAGGTCATCAGCCTCTTTTGCTGTACTGTCTAGCGCCTTCTGTGCGCCCTTTGAATCTACTTTAAGAACATATTGAACTACTGTATCAGCCATCTTTTGATCCTCTGCTATGCGCCTATCATAGCCGATTATATCAAGAGTAGCACAGACAAGATTTTCAGCCTATTATATCGATTAAGTCAGTCAGTGAGACAGTCGGCTGAACGCCGGTCTTTTTGTATCGTTTCAAGAGGCGATTCATGCGAGCGCCCCTGTGCTTGATACACTTCAAGCAGATCATTAAATCGAACCAGTCAAGTTTTGCGATCTCACTGGGTAGCGTGCCATACATGCGCGCGATGATGTCTATGATATGGAAATACTCTTCACTATCCGCGAAAGGTTTGCAGCCGTTTAACTGCTTCTCCTTGTCCTTTGAGTGCCTTGTCAAGGATAGCAGCCCGATCTTCTTTTGACAGCATGCCAATCCAGAGCATATTACGCTCCGCGTTCTGTTCTTGCTGTGTCAATACAATCTGTATCCGCTCCCACTGTTGATCGTCGCCGGCTCTCTTTGCCTGTGAAACACATTGCGCGATAATGTGATCCTGACTCTGTGCAATCTTCTCCATTTGCTCAGGTCGTATCTTAGAGAGCATCTGATACGCCTGATCAAGTGTTTCCTCATTTGGATCGTCTTGCAATGCCTCGCTCATCTTTTGGAAGCGGCTGATCTCGCCTGTGCTTGCCAGTGCTTGCAATAGGAGAGAATTTGCGAGGCTGGCTTTTTCTATCTCAGCTGGTGACAGTATGCGCCCCTTGATCAGCAACTGCCCCGCAAAGATCTCGAGTTCAAACTGACTGACTGACTGCACTTCTTGTAAAAAATCTTTCAACATAGGATCTCCGTTGTGTGTTGATTCTCTCGATAGTTTAACGGATCGGGGATCATTCATCCCATATTAATTACATTTATTTAGTATTATTTTGTGTAAATATGTTGACATATTTATAGAAATGAATTACATTAATAATGTACACAACAACAACAACGGAGCACAAAATGACTATCACACTATCAAAACAATTTGATTTCTGCGGCTGCAAAGATGTATACATGAACGGCAATCGGATCGGCGATGTTATCAAATACGACGACGGCACATTTGAAATCAGAGTATCAAAATTACAACGATCAACAACAGGCGGATCAAAGACTGTATACAGAATGATCAACACAGATAATGAATCAATGATCATTACTCTTGTATCTAACTTTATCAATCAACACTAAACAACGGAGCACGACATGAAACGAGCAGCACAAAAGCACTGGGTATTTGAATACTACTTTGGAGAATATGACGAGGATAAGGGATACACAGGATCCACAGACTCAACGGCAGAATTCACAATTGAAAATCTGATCAGCGTTGAAGAAGTACAGGATCTGATCGATGATCCATCAATGAGTGTAGAGTTAAAAGCATTTATCCCTCACAAAGTACATGGGCACATATCTTTTGACAATATGGATATAGTACATACGGAAATAGGATGGACTACATTTAACGACGGCACAAAGGTTCCAAGTAAGATCCTGAATCACTGGAAAAAGCACAACAATGGAGCAGCACAATGAACAGACAACAAGCAAAGCAGCTGGGGCAAGCAATCGGCTTCTCAATGTGTGGATTGATGATGTATTTGATCAGCTGGTCACTACTTCGAGCACTGGCAAGCACAGCAATCTAAAACAAAAGACCACTGCCCAACAACAACGGAAAGGGGCAGCGGTCAGTATGTCAAGATACACAGGCAGTCTAACAAACTGCCTTTTGTGTGTCAAGCGTTAAGGAGTATCACCGTATAATCCATTTGCTGAGGCGTTCTTAATCTCAATAGTCAATCCAGCATTTGTAGCGTTTGCAGTGCCTCTAAATGTGAATGTGCGCTCTACACGTCCAAACGCGGTGATATTGTCGTTGTAGTCTTCAATGGTAGCGTTTGACAGTGTCATTTTGAAATGATGATTTGTATCAGCTGTACGCGTGAACTGCAAAGATACATCGTCAGTCGTGCCAGCAAGTGAGGCATTGTAAAGCGTGTTATCTGTTACGTCACAGGTCACAGACATTGTAACTTCTCGCAGGTCTGTAAATACTGGCTCTCCTGTCAGTTTTGAGCCGAGCAAGTTACGGCGATCAATGGCGTTTGAAAGTGTCAATTCAAAAGATCGGATGTCTAGTGACGTTGGAGAGAATGAAGATCCAAGACTCAAAGATCCAGCCTCATAATGCAATACTTCGTCATGTGCTGGAAAGTCGCTTGTAATGTTTGCGGCTCGCGCGTCTGCATCTTTGCCGATCAGGTCAAAGGAGATTGTCATTTCTGATCCGGCTTCTGCGCTGATTGTCATGGTATTGACTTTCATGCCAAGAAAATCCTCACGACTGTCTGCGAGATTTGTACCGCGTTGAAATTGGATTGTCAGTGATGGAAGTGTTGATGCTGGCGTGTATGTGTGTACATATGGGCCGGGGCTTGATCCTGTACTGGCAAGCGCTCCGAGTGCTGCTTTGATCAATACGCCGATCCCGTCATAGTATGCAGGAATGTCGATCGATCCTCCGGCATTTCTGAAGCCCTCAAACGTACCGGATTGCATGCCGCTTGTAGGTACTGATAGATGCGTTGTGCGCTCTCTTTCCTGTACAACTTGCAGAGTGCTGCTGATCACTTTGATGTCTTGAGTTGTCGAGGCTTGTTCAGTTCCCCATGTGGATTCCTCTCCGACTCGAAGAAATGAATTTTGCGCGAATAAAATAGACATGTGAAACTCCTATGGAAGTAAATTCTTTACTCGTAAAATAGCACGTATTTGATACAGCTGTCCGAGTGTTGTTGAGATTTGGATTGCTATTGCATAATCAGATCCAGTGTCGCCAGCCTTGTATGTTGCTCTAACAAATCCATTGCCGATCCTTGTGGATGACTCATCATAACGCGCGGAGGCATCTGAGCCGCTGGAATCATAGGAAAAGACTTGCACATAGTCGATCCCCTCTTCGTCGTTGCGCTCGTTGTACGGGCTGATCCGTTTTGCAAATCCTGAATTGACAATGAAATACACATGCACCTCATCAGTGGATGCTTTCACAAACGACTGTATCGGGCTGTCTAGGGCGCTCTGACTAGCTGGCTGGCTAACTACTCTAGAATGTGGAGCAGATAGCATTATATGCCCAACCTTGGCGCTGGAAATAGTGACGGATACACTGCGATCTGTTGTTTCATTTGGTTCAAAGAAATACACATAGGCAACAGCAAAAGAATCGTCGTTCTTGATCTGCATCCCGTCGATCTGTAGTGTCAATGTTCTTGTGCTGTAGTTGGCTCCGGCTTTGCGCGCAAAACTTACAAGATTGCCCTCTGAATCTGTTACGACAACATCATTGAAATCTGATCGGATGTTATCCCAGAAATCATCCCAATCAGATGGAACTAGAAACTCAGCGTCGATCGTTGCTGTTGAGCCTGATCCGCCTGTCGCGTCAATGGCTACAATTTGCCGCCTTCTATAGTCTGCATCAAACCACGTCATATCTAGATCCCCGTTCTACTCTGAAAAGTTACAGTCACCTCAATATAGCCGATTGCAATGCCATCGAGTCCAAATCTATCGCCCTCGATTGCCGTAAAGTTACAGATCACATTGTCAATCGTTCTTGTGGTGTCTGGATTGTGCAAGCCTAGAAATCGATCAGCTGTGATTGCCTTGATAATGTCGCTTGTTAGATTCAGTACATTTTTGGATCTGTCTGCGAGATCTGAGCCACCACAAAAGCAATAGATTTCATATCTGGCCGACATCCGATAGGAGGCTAGATTCAATCCCTGTTCTGTCGTGTAATCCAAGAATGATACAGACGCATAAGGCGCGCGCGGAGGATCCAGCAAAGCACCAATGACAACAGAATTGCGCATATCAAGACCACTATGATCACTAGTGAAATCTTGCGCCGTCTTTGTTTGGAGCGCTTCCAATACTCTGTAAATCGTTGCATTTGCCATTGTTATTCCTTAATCAGTGCAGCGCGTAGAAGGTCTTGTAATTTGGGCTGGAATTGCTTTTGCTGTGCTTCGATGCTGCGCCCTAGAAATCTACGCGGCTTAATGTAGCGTGTTCCAAACTCTATAAATCGTGCATAATCCAACTCAGCGCCGCCAAATTGCCCGCCTGCCTGTAGTATGGCTGTCGGCTTGCCGTCTACTATTGCAAAGCGTCCCGCGATGCTCTGCCGCAGTCTTCCCGTTTGATTGTTGAATCTAGAAAATGCAACTTGCTTCGATCGTCCTTCCATTTGTAAAGCGGCGATCTTCAGTCGTTTCTCTAGTTGATTCAAGAGGCGAGTTTTAGCCCCTCGCATTTGCGGAGACAGTTCATTGAAATCCATCCTTGCCCCCTATATGATCACAAACGAATTTCGATAGGGATACAAGATCTCTTTGACTTCCTGCGGGATTGTATTTGGAAGATATGAAGTCGTTGCGCCTCTCAGTGCATTGCTCTTTTTGCCTTGACTGCTCTTTGCTCTGTGCAGCTGTGACGCATACACACAGACAGCATGCACAAGATCTTTATGGAATAGTGTAAAGCCAAACGTACCGACAACTTTATTTCCACGATATGCGTTTGTAAATCCGACCGTGCTTGTATTCGTTTTGATGATCAAGAGCCCCTCTTGTTTATCAATCTCATACTCGCCGGTATTCACTTCTGTATCAGCACCGTACACACGATCGGGATCTGCGTGTACACTGGTGATCGTTACAACTGGTCTGATCGGCAACTGTAAAACGCTGATATTGTCCGTCCAATATGAATCGATATACATTGTATACGTTGCAACGGCTAGAGTTTTTGTGACGCTAGAATCAGGCGCAGGAAAGCCGAGGAAACGGGCTACGTTTGCCTCGACTCTATCCAAAAGATCCGACAGTTCTGTATCGCTTCCAGTGCCTGTAACTTCAGGCAGGTACTCCTTCAATATATCCGTAGTAACAAGAGGCATACATTTTTAACCTAGATCAGTGAGTTAGTAAGAACGCGCTTGACGCATTTGCAAACAAACAGAGGCGTTTGTGCTTTTACCTGATGAGTTTTTCGTAACTTTTACGATCAAAACTTCACCAGCCTCAAAGATTGCCTTGTCTTCAGCACCTTGGGCAACCATATCAGCAGAAGTATTCGCAGTGAGTGCGCCCTGTGCTGAGTTCAAAGTACTCCACTGATACAATGCAGTTGCTTTGTCACTGCCGAGGACTTGAAAAACTGCATAGTTTGTAGTGTCTGCTGAGATACCGTCATGATCAACGATCTTAACGGCTACAACTTGCATACGCTCATGAAAACAGATCGAGATATTGTCTGCGGCTGTTGGCGTTGTGTTTAATCTAACGTCTACGGGGTAATAATAAGACATTTTATTCTCCAATAAAAGGGGCGGGGGATTGATCCCCCTATTAATTCATAGATTACAGTTTGAAGCCAAATGCAACGTTTTTAACTGCAGCAGCGTCAAGAGATCCGAAGGTCAATCTTTCAGTTGCTACCATGTTGTACGCGCCTGAAGTGATGTCTTGCTCTTGTTGGATTTGGATGCCACGACGAGCAAATACATTCCAACTGTCACGAGATACGCAAAGGATCCCAGTTGTAGCACCACCGCCACCGGTAAAGAGTCCAGTATTTTCCAAGTCATCAGACAAGAAACGAGATACAACGATCGGCATTCCGAAGATCGATCCCATTTGACCGGTCAAGATTGTTGCTTGTGGTCCAAACTTGTCAAGAGTGATTACTTCATCCAGTCCAAGCAAGTTTTGATACAATGCTTCAGGAGATACGATCAATACTTTGTCAGATGCAGCGTACTCGCCCAACTTGCTGATCAATTGAAGCAACTTTGCTGAGTCGATTCCTGATACATCTTGTGTTGTCAGTTTATCAAAAGAAGCAGCACGAAGACCAGTCCACAAACGGCGGTGATCGTTTGATCCACCGAGACCAGCGGAGCCCCAGCGATCTCGGATGTTCCAAGTAGCGATAGCATCTTGATGGGTAGCGGCTGAATCACCGTTGATCAAAGCATCCTCAACAGCATCGCGCATATCTTTTGCGATCATGCGTTGCATTGCTGGCAACAACAACACGGCTGAATCTTCGATCAATTCTTCGTCAAGGATATAGCGAGTTGACAAGCCTTTTGCAGTGATCTGGGCTTGTCCCATTGATACAGTAGATACAGGGTACAGTGCTGGATTGTCGCTGCTGACGGTCCCTTTTATGTATGGGCGGCCGCCTCGATCGATTCTTGGGGCGAGCATTGTGTTGCTAGTCATTTGTACTTCAGAGAATAAAGAGCGTACAACTGTAGGAACTTGATATTCCATGTGCAACTCAGCCAAGAACTGATCAGGGATCAACTCAGCACCTACACCGGCGCCGTCATAGTTTGCTTTTGAAACTTGAGCAGCGATTGAGCGAGGAGCGACAGCCAAATGACGAGCGATAGCAAGATCCAATTTTGGAGTGTGCTTTTCACCGACAAGCATACTTTTAACCATCATGCGATCGTTAGCAAGACGCTTCATTTCAACATGCCAGCTTGACAAGTTCTCATCAGTATCAAGAAGTCCAGCTTCTTTAACTGTTTGAGTTCCAGCTGCTGTCTTGACTTGAGTCTTTCCAGCGGTCCAGCGGATTGATCCGTCTTTGTTGACAAACTTTTTGAGTTCTGAATCAGTGCCAGTAACTTCGACAGAGTCAGCACGATACACGGCTTCTTCTGTGAGGCGTTGCGCTTCTTTCAGAGACTTCATTTGTTGCTCGATGTTGGCAACTTTTTCATCTTGATTATTTCGGAGGTTTTTCAACTCTCCCATAATTTGCTTAACTGCATCCATATTCGACATAATGTTCTCCAATGTCTATTTGTTAAATTGTCTAAGTTCTTTCAAAAAGTCGTCAAGGCTCATGTATTTCTCTTTGTCCTCTTCTGACTCTTCTTCTTCCATTTCTTTTTCTTTATCTTCGCTATCTTCATCGTGATATTTTTCTTCATCATCATGATCGTCTGTGTGTTCGCGCTCTTCCTCTTCTTCCTCTTTCATGGCGTCCTCTTCAGGCTCCATATCTTGCATCTGTGCGAACTCTACAAGCACAGTTCCTTTATCGGTTTCGGTGATTGCTATAATATGCTTATTTAGGATCAAGGATCTTGCAACGTCAGTAAGTCCGATCTCTCTAGAAAATTGTTTAGACAAAGTAGCCTCATTGTTTGCGGGTATTGTAACGATCGATACTTCTAGAAGTTCGGACGCCTGAAAGTAAGATCCTGACTTTCCATGATAAGGATGATCAGAAGGCAAAGAAGAACGAGCGATAGTTTTACTCGGCTGAAATCCGACCGATACAGCATTGATATAGCCGTCCCTAACTTTCTGCTCAATCGTTTTCGCCATTTCGTCTTTTTGGTCAAATTCTACCTCCAACATCAGCTGTTCATTCTCGACATAGGCTCTGCCCTTGCCGATCGGCATCTGACTCGGATTGTGATTGAAAAGCACAACAGGATTGCGATTGTATGCAGACAGATCCCAACCCTTTTGATCTACGACATCGCCATATCTATCAGGTGACGATGTAGACGCTACAAACTTGATCGGCTTGTCTTGTGTCGTCTGCTTTGCTTGGAAGTCTCTAAAGTACATCTGTGCTCCTCTCAGATATGGTATAGCATACAGGATCTAGTGTCGAATAATTATTTGCGCTCTCTATATTTCTCATAGCACTGTTCTGACCCGTCTATGAATGATTCACAATGATTAATAATGATCTGTGAGTTCGCTACGTTCGCAATCTCTTCGCATTCTTGCCCGCTTGTTTTCGCCTCTACTCCGCGCTGCATAACTCGGCAATACATTTCCCTGCAAAGTAAATCCCCGTTTTCTTTGATGTATTCAGCGCTACAAGGTTCAACGAGCAAATCTAAATTTGTCAGCTGCTTTGCAACATCTGAGACAGGATCGACAGGCTCAATGATTATCGGGCTGACTGGCTGACTGACTGGCTCTTTTTTGTCTTTTGTAATTACAAGGGTACTGACTCCGCCGATAATAATACCGCCGAGCCCAATTAGAAAATACGCTGTTAACATGCTGATCTCCTTCAGTTGCATTTTAATCCTCTATGACAATTGGGGCAATAGTACAGCGACAGTTGATGTCCATAGCCGCCGCGCCGAAAGAAGCCGGAGCAGGTCCCGCGTATCCGTCAACTTTAAAATCTTCATCCACTGGGATCGGGGGCTGGCTGCCGAGTTCAAGGTGTGTTTCTCTAACTTTGTCATCACGAGAATCAATCCACTCTTTCAGCACCTTGACGCCCTCTTGATCTTCGAATTGCTTGTACGCGTCATTGGTGGCTGTGTTAATTGCCTTTGTGGTTTCAGTCTGTGCGATACGTTGCGCCCGTGCCGCGTTGAACGTCGTTGCTGATCGGATGTTCTCGGCGATCTGTCTGTTGCTCAATCCCTGCTGTATGCCTGCTCTTACTAGTCGCTTGATTTGTCTCTCGTTTGTTGCGTTGATCTGCTTTGCCATTGTCAAGATCTGACGCTCCATTATTGCACGCTCACCAAATAGAAGATCCAGCGGTTTCGTTTTGCCTGTCATGTCGTACAGCTGCCCAACCGTATCATTTCCAGTCAGTATAAAAATCGTACGATATGCGCGCCCGATCACTTTCTGGATCTGTGTGATTTCTGCCACACGTCCGAGTATCGTTGTATAATCGATCGCCTTGCTCTGTTGCTGGTTTATAATTGCCTGTGCTAGTGTCTCCGCCCGTCTAGCGTATCGATCTGCGGCATCATCCAAATAAATCTCGACTGCCCTTTTCATTGCCCTCTCAGCCGGTACGACTTGCTTTTTCATCCATTGACGCCAATAGAGATCCTTTTGTGCTTTTGTCATGGATTGCGACAGGTCCCGCTTTTCTGTGAGCCGCTTCTTTTCATCGCTGATCACTTTACGCATGTGCGACAATCCACGAGATCCAACTGTCAGCCATTTGATTTGCGCAACAACGCCCGCCAATAGTTTGTCTTTCAGGTGTCTAGCACTCCAAGCTTCACGCAATCGGATCGCCTCTTCCTCTGTGCGTGTCTCTGCAATACTGCTCTCACGTTCTGCAATGGGCTTCAGTCGATTATACTGTTTATTGCCGAGGATATTGCCGCCTGCCTTCCATATTTGGGGCCAATTGTCTTTGAGATCTTGAGCCTCATCATGTGGGAATCGTTCAAACTCTGAATTGCGCAATGCAACCTGCTGATCATCCCCGTTCTTTGGAAAGTTTGTGGGATCTTCGTCGCCTACACTGCCCATATGCACAGCTAGCCTTTTAATTTCTCGACGCTCCAATTCTTCTAGTGCGTCACTCTTTTTTTTTTCGTCTGATCCTGACATCGGGTGATCTTTGGGTAGCAAATCAGTATCATGTTTGCCGCTTCTGTATTTGCCGTTTCTCAGTGCGTAAAGATACGAGTTGACGCGAGCCATTGCCCATTGTTGGGGACTGGATACGGAGGGTCTGACGCTTGCAGGATTGTTTCGGAAAGCGCCGATCCCTCGCCAGTATACGACAGCAAGCCGCAGCTTTGTAGTTGTCTTTGCCTTGTTTTGATTTACGTCCTCATTGTGATCTGTTGCCTTCTTGGTAAGTGCTGTTTGCGTAGCCTCTGGAAGTTCGTCAAAAGCCTCTTGCATGTTGCCAATCTTAGCAAGTTCGTCCTCTTTGGCGCGCTGTACTAGGCTGGTCAATGCCTGCTCGATCGCTTCTTCTGACTGGCTCTCTTCTGTTTTCTCTGTCTCTCCAAATGGGCTATCAGTCAATCCTTCATATGCATACGCCTCACTGGCTGACATGCCCGCTTCAATGTGTATTCTTATCCGCTCAAGTTTCTCAGTGCGTACAGCTTGCAACGCGTCAACGCCTGAAAAGTCGATCTCAACATAGAACGACGGATCAAACATCTGAGCAATTCGCGTCATGAACTGCTCAAGTTTGCGCGCCCGCTTTTGTTGGATCTCGTAGTATGTGATCGTAGCCTGTCTTGCTGTAGCATAGTTTGCATCAGGCAAGCCGAGCACTGTAGACGGCACTCCACAAACGGCGGATATGTTTT
>Ga0209535_1000499_pt1 | contig 28069 bp, 36 predicted proteins | sample LinPmetageLP28_FD_184041 | JGI IMG/M metagenome (GOLD analysis project Ga0209535, IMG submission 184041) | Marine viral communities from the Pacific Ocean - LP-28 (SPAdes) (version 2) | ecosystem: Environmental > Aquatic > Marine > Oceanic | place: Pacific Ocean | collected 2009-08-22
CCAAAAGATTTACCAAAAGATGGTAGCAACCCAGGTGGATCGCAACCAGCAGTGGCGCCAGATGCAACAGCTAAAGCACCGCCAGCACCAAAAGTATCGAAAGAATTGTTTATACAAAGTGGTACTAGTGCAGCAAACTTTAATGTGCCTCAAGCGAAGAAAAAATATCCATCACCATACATTGTAATTCCTCAAAAAGACGGAACAGTTATACACGGATTTGGTAAACCAGCAAACTTGACAGCATATCAAAAAACTAAAAAAGGTTCTAAGATTGTTGACAAAAGCACAGCAACAGCTACACCACCAGCAGGTATGGCGGCTGACAGAGCACCACAAGTACAAGCAGGTGAACCTAATGCCAATGCAGATGCACAACAGCGCGGAGTACAAACAGCAAGTAAGGATAACAATATGAATAAAAAAGCAATTAAAGAAGCATCAATGAATATTTCCATGAACGGAAACAATTCAGCAGAAGTTGCTGAATTATTGAGTATGCTTAAAAACGCAGGTATGCCTAATGCAGAACCTGTAAGTAGTATGATGGACGAACCACCTATGGATAAACATGACGACATGGTTTCTAAAATTAAAATGATGGAACCACCAAGTGATGAATCACCATGCGGTATGGGCGAAGAAAATATTGAAGAATGGGAAAATACTCCAGACGGATATAGAGACGAAGAAGAGTATGGCACAACGCAGTCTATGACAAAAGATGCAAGTGGCGGAATACATAGACCCAAAAAATCATATCCTGCTACACAAGATGGCGATAACCCAATGGCGTTAGAAGCATCAATTAAAGAGCAGCTATATAAAGCATTACAAGAAAAATTATCAAAGTAACTACCTTTAAGGTAAAATCAATAGCGTCGCGAGGCGCTATTTTTTTGAATAAATATTGATATGGCAACTTCATTAGATGGCGTCTTAATTAAAAAGGCGAATAAACAAGAAACTTTTACAAATGAGCAGATTGTAGACTTGCAATCTTGTATGGATCCTGATAAAGGGTATCTATATTTTGCACGTAAGTTTGCATTCATACAACATCCTGTACAAGGTAAATTGATGTTTAATCCATACGAATATCAGTTGGGATTAATGGATAGTTATCATAGTTTTAGATTCAACATAAACATGATGCCTAGACAAACAGGTAAGACAACTTGTGCCGCAATTTATCTAGCATGGTTCGCAATGTTTAATCCAGATCAAACTATTCTTATTGCTGCACACAAGTACACAGGTGCTCAAGAAATTATGCAACGTATTAGATATGTATATGAGATGTGTCCAGACCATATTAGAGCAGGTGTTACAAACTACAACAAAGGCTCAATAGAATTTGAAAATGGAAGTAGAATTGTTAGTGCTACTACAACAGGAAACACAGGACGTGGTATGAGTATATCATTATTATACTGTGACGAGTTTGCATTTGTGCAACCAAATATCGCTGACGAATTTTGGACATCTATATCACCTACACTAGCAACAGGTGGCCGTGCAATTATTACTAGCACACCTAACTCAGATGAAGATACATTTGCTACTATTTGGAAACAAGCAGAAGAAAAATTCGATGCACACGGTAACGAACAAGATCTTGGCTCAAACGGATTTCATAGTTTTGTTGCTGAATGGCATGAACATCCGGATAGAGATGACGAATGGAAAGAAGAAGAAATAGGCCGTATTGGTGAAGAACGTTTTCGTAGAGAATATGGTTGTGAATTCTTAGTATTTGATGAAACTTTAATACACAGCATAAAGTTAGCAGGTATGACTGGCTCAACACCTATAATGAATATGGGACAAACACGCTGGTATAAAAAATTATCTAAAGATTGTACATATGCTATTGCACTTGATCCTGCAATGGGAACAGGAGGGGATCATGCCGCTATACAAGTTATAGAAATGCCAACTTATGAACAAGTAGGCGAATGGCGACATAACACTACAGGTATACCTGGACAAATACGTATACTATCTGATATATGTAATTACATAGTTGATCAAACAAATAACCCGCAAGGAATATATTGGTCAGTTGAGAATAATAGTATTGGCGAAGCAGCATTAATTGTTATAAATGATTTTGGAGAAGAGAATATACCAGGACTGTTTGTAAGTGAGCCTATAAGAAAAGGACATGTACGTAAGTTCCGTAAAGGCTTTAATACTACACATGGTACAAAAGTTAGTGCATGTAGTAGGTTAAAAACAATGATTGAAAACGATAAAATGAAATTAAATAGTTTACCATTGATATCTGAATTAAAAGAGTTTATTGCTACAGGAAGTAGTTTTAGAGCAAAACCCGGTGGCACTGATGATTTAATAAGTGCTATTCTATTAATATTAAGAATGATGACTGTGTTAAAAGATTGGGATCCTCGTGTATACAATACCTTTAATACTGTTGATAATGACCCCGAATATCAAGCGCCAATGCCTATCTTCATTAGTAGTAGTTATTGATAAATACTTACATGAAGGATCTTACGTACATAGCAGATGAACTATTCAACAAAATAAGAGGACGCTTTCCGAGTGTCACTATTGGCGATAGTGAAGGCAAGGTTACAAACAAGCCACAAAATGCTAGATTTTATGATTTCGACTTCCAAGAAGGCACACAAAATTTAGGCAAAATTAGTGTTAATTTATTAGATGATAAAATTTCACTAATGTACAGCAATGATGTTGTCGAAAACCAAGACGAAATAACTAAAAGTAAATGGTACGATTTTTTAAAAGAATTAAGAATGTTTGCAAAGAAAAGATTATTAAATTTTGACACAAGAAATATTAATAAAAGCAACCTAGATAAACGTGATTACAAATTCTTAGCAACAAACCGTCCAGGAGAAGAAATAATGAGCGAAGCAAAACTATACGGTACAAGCAAGATAAGCTATCAAAATATTGGTGAAGCAAGACTTGTACTAAAACACAGTCAAGCAGTTAACCAAGAAGTACCGTCAGGTAGAAGTCAACATGTAGAAGGTATCTATATTGACAGCCCACAAGGTGAAAGATTTAAATATCCGTTTAAACACATAAACGGTGCAAGAGCATTAGCAAGACACGTAAGTGAAGGTGGTACTGCATATGACGACTTTGGTAAACATATTACTAGTTTAAGTGAAGAACTTTATAAACTACGCAAGTTCAAAAATTACATGGGTCGCTCAAGTGTAATGGCTGAAAGTCTAGCTGGTTATGTAGATGTTGTAAAAGAACGTATTGGTACAGTCAAGAAAACAATAGAAACACTTCAAAAACCTAATGCATATAAACAAGCATTTGAGTCATTTGAAAATACAGTGTTAGAAGAGGTACCTACAGACGTAGCGGAAAACTGGATTGATCAACTTACAATTAAACAATTTAACGAAGAATTAAAAGATGTGTTCCCTTACATTTATAAATTAGTAAGTGAAGCAACTAAAGCAAAACAATTAGGTCCTGAAGATTTAGATGAAAGCGAAAAGGACGAAGAATTTAAGCCACACATGATGTATGATCCTAAGACAGGAGAAGGCAAAAAGGCTAACAAAGAACAAGACCATAAAGATCTAGCTAAAAAAGGTTGGACACACGATAAGCCTAAAAAAGTTAAAGAAGCAAAGAAAAATTGCGGTTGCGGCCAAGACCCATGTATAACATACGGTAAAATTAAAGAGATGGATGAAATTGAAAATTCATTTGAAGCACTAATGGGCCAGTTTGCTGAAGGTATGACTAAACTTCAAGCAAGCAAATACCATTGTGAAGATTGCGGCGATTCAATGCACAGCCCAACTACAGATTGTTCACATGATTGTGATGACGAAACAGGTAGCTGGTGGAAAGACAAAAACGGCAACGGTGTTCCAGATGCTATGGAAGGCAACAAGTTTACAGCTGCATTAAAGAAAGCAAAAGACAACGACGATGACGAAATGGACGTGGACGGCGAAAAGATTCCAGTAACAGAATTTGTTCTTTCTATGTTTGATAGACATAGTGGACAGTTTCCAAAAGGTGAAACAGCAATTCTTACAGCAGTTGAAAAAGACTATGGTGAAGAATTTATTAATCCAGCAAAAGCATTTATTGAAGCAATAAACGAAAAGTATGCTCAATTTGTAGAAGCTAGTGTAGGAGATACAGAATACGGACGAACATCTGTAGATGCACAAGGTAATCCAGATGTACTTGCAATAAAGAAGAATATGATTAAAGTTTTTGGTGTAATTCAAGATGACCCACAGAAACTTATGAAATATCTACAAAATCCAAAAGTATTAAAATTCTTACGTAGCTTACCTAAAGATGATGAATTTGCTCTAGCAGTAGGGCAAAGAATGAATGATATTAGAGGTGTTGGCAAATATGAGCCAACAAAAGAAGACGGCACTGTAATGGAGCCAACTGTTGATCAAGATGAACAGTTTGGCGAAAGTAAGGCCACAAAAGAAGCACAAGATATGATGAGATTAGCAGGGCTATAAGTCCTGTTATAAGTTTTTATGTATTTTCTTTAAAAAAACACTTGACAAACGTTGTAGTATAGTATATAATAATAACTGTGCTACAAACAAATAGGCACTAACACAACCATAAAGGCATATATAGGAGGCATTAATTATGGCATCATTAGCAGAAATCAGAGCTAAACTTAAAGAACAAGAAACACGCACAGGTGGTAATTCAAACTCACCAGGCGACAACGCAATTTACCCATTTTGGAATATGAAAGAAGGCGAGAACGCAGTTCTACGTTTCCTTCCTGATGGAGACGCAGATAATACTTTCTTTTGGAAAGAGCGTTTAATGATCAAACTTCCGTTCGCAGGAGTTAAAGGTCAAACAGATTCGCGTCCAGTACAAGTACAAATTCCGTGTATGGAAATGTACGGCGAAACATGTAACATTCTTAACGAAGTACGTGCATGGTTCAAAGACGCAAGTCTAGAAGACATGGGTCGTAAATATTGGAAAAAGCGTTCATACATTTTCCAAGGATTTGTAACTGACAATCCGTTGACTGATGATCGTACACCTGAGAATCCAATTCGTAGGTTTATTATTGGTCCGCAAATTTTCCAGATTATTAAGCAGGCGCTTATGGATCCGGATATGGAAGAATTACCAACAGATTATACTGCTGGTGTAGACTTTCGTCTAAACAAAACATCCAAAGGTGGATACGCAGACTATAGCACAAGTAATTGGGCACGTAGAGATCGTCCACTAGGTGATGCAGAAATGAATGCCGTAAACTCAAACGGATTATTTAATCTAAGTGACTTCCTCCCTAAACACCCAGGTGAGATTGAAGTTAAAGTAATGCAAGAAATGTTTGAAGCATCAGTAGATGGTGAAGCATATGATATGGACAGATTTGGACAATATTTCCGTCCTGCAGGCATGCAAGCACGTACAGGTGATCCAATGAAAGCGGCATCACCACAAGCGACTGCTACAAGTCAAAGTGCGCCAACACCAACACCAACACCAACACCAGAAGCGGCTCCTGTAGCGGCTCCTGTAGCAGAAGCAACACCAGCGGCACCAGCGGCTGAAGCGGCACCTGCAACTGGTGGTGATGCACAAGACATTTTGTCAATGATTAGAGCAAGACAATCATCACAATAATAAACAATTACTCCTAGGCTTAATACCTAGGAGTTTACTTTAACAAGGAGAAACTATGGCTAAATCTTTTGACGTTAGTAAGTTCCGTAAGGACCTAACAAAAAGTATAACAGGTATGAGTAGTGGCTTTAACGATCCTACAGATTGGATTAGCACAGGCTCATATGCACTCAACTATCTTATTAGTGGCGACTTCCACAAAGGTGTTCCGCTAGGTAAGGTAACAGTGTTTGCAGGAGAATCAGGCGCAGGTAAAAGTTATTTCTGTGCAGGTAACATTGTAAAACACGCACAAGATCAAGGTATTTTTGTAGTATTAATTGACTCAGAAAATGCACTTGATGAATCGTGGCTACAAGCATTAGATGTAGACACAGGAGAAGATAAACTTCTTAAACTAAACATGTCAATGATTGATGATGTTGCTAAAACAGTATCAACATTTATGATAGACTATAAAGCAATGGATGCAGAAGAACGTCCTAAAGTATTGTTTGTAGTTGACTCACTAGGTATGCTATTAACACCAACAGATGTTGATCAGTTTAACAAGGGTGATATGAAAGGTGATATGGGTCGTAAGCCTAAAGCACTAACATCACTTGTACGTAATACTGTTAACATGATTGGTAGTTACAATGTAGGACTAGTATGTACTAACCATACATATGCATCACAAGATATGTTTGATCCAGATGACAAGATCAGTGGTGGACAAGGCTTTATCTATGCATCAAGTATTGTTGTTGCAATGAAAAAGATGAAACTAAAAGAAGATGAAGCTGGTAATAAGATCAGCGAAGTACGTGGTATTAGAGCAGGTTGTAAAGTAATGAAAACTCGTTATGCAAAACCGTTTGAAGGCGTACAAGTAAAGATTCCATACGAAACAGGTATGAATCCTTATAGTGGTCTTATTGAACTGTTTGAAAAGAAAGACTTGTTAGTAAAACAAGGCAACAGACTCAAGTATATCGATCTAAAAGGTGAAGAACATCTTGATTATCGTAAGGCATGGATGACTCCAGAAAAGATGAATCTTATTATGTCAGAATACGATGAAAAAACTAACCCTGTGGTAAATACCTCGGAGATGGCAGATGAAATTGATGAAGCCATTGAGGAAACAATAGAGGAGTAATAGTTGATGGACGAAAGCCAAATTGTAGATCTATGGACATTATTTAGAGAATATCTTGATAAAAAACAATCAATTGAAACTCTAGCAGAACGTTTTGTTGACATGTTAGCCGACTACGGTACATCAGACGAAGCATTAAGAAATGCTTTAGGTAGTGATAGTTATCTTGACGTTGCAATAGGTTATTATCTAGACTTAGATAGCGACTTGTATGATGATGACGACGAACATGAGGATAATTATTAATGGGATGGTATTCAGAAGTTGCACGATCTATTTCAAAGATTCCTAATGCTATACAGTATTTTGAAGACGAATTAGTAGATGCAAGAAAAGAAGTTAAACTTTACGGAAATGTAGAACGTGCGGCTTCTGAGATGCCTGGCATTGTTGAACATAGATTTAATCAGCTACAAGAAATCGAAGCTATATTAAACTATTTAAATATTGAGCTACGTAGGTTACGTAGCTCGTTTTTCAAAAAATATTTAGAAAACTATCAACGTGCATTGTCTAGTCGTGATGTACAAGTATATGTTGACGGCGAAGCTGACGTTGTTGACTACGAAAAGATTATCAACGAATTTGCATTATTGCGTAACAAATGGTTAGGGTTACTTAAAGGACTTGATCAAAAACAGTGGCAGATAACGAATGTTGTCAAACTGAGAGTTGCTGGAATGGAAGATGCATCAATATGATATTTTGGATAGGATTCACAGTAATGGTGTTGAACGAGGGCTTTGTTATTATGCGCCACGTTCATCCTTGGTTTGCAACTAAGAGAGATCAACTAATTGCAAAATATGGTAGTAAGTGGAAGAAGTTCCACGCAACACTTGACTATGTATGGATAGGCGGAGTTAGTATAGGAATACTAATTGATTTTTCTAATTGGAAATTTTATGCAACTGTATTAGCAGTGTTTTGGGGAATAGTTGCAGTATTTGTATATCTACCTTTACTAATTAAAAGACTTACTAAATGAAAATAAATGAGTGGGCAGATAATCTAAGTCTTATAGATGAAGGACATGATAAGTTAGCATACCTTGTTGAACTAGCAAGGAAAGAAACTAGTTTACCAGCAGAGCTACGAACAAAAGACAGATTAGTGGACGGATGCATGTCACAAATATGGATAGATGTAGGTGTTGTAGAAGATAAAGTAAAAGTATATTACGACAGCGATGCAATGATAACAAAAGGTATTACAAGTATTGTTGCAGATTGTTTCTCAGATATTCCAGTTGCAGAAGCAAAGCAACTTACACATGATGACTTTCAAAGTTTAAACATTGCACAACTTCTTACGCAACAACGTAGAAATGGATTGGGAAACCTTATAGAAACAATTCGAAAAAAAGTGCATGTGTTGTGCTAACGATTAATTAAGTCTTCGTATAGTCTGTTAAAGTGTTGCTTACGTAACGGACCTTTAAAATCAATTAATATATTAGTAGGGTTTTCTTTTAACCCACCGCCCTTTTTTAATCCCTTGACATAACGTCCGTATTGAAAGAACTTAACCTTAAGTCCTTTAGACTCATATATTTTAAACCTACTAGAATAATCTTTTTTAAACATATCTAACAGGCCGTATTTTTTTAACAAAACAGTATAGCTCTGCTGGTCGCCGTACCATGTTTTAATTTTCTCGTCTAACTGATGATATATTTTTAAACGTTGTTTAAAGAACTCGTCTATCCTTTTTGCATTATCGTTATTTTTTGCTACTAATACAACAGTATTGTTTACTTGTTCACCGTTCATAAAAATACCTATATCAAAGTTAGGTCCGTGAAAGAAGTTACTTACATTACTACATATAAGATGATCTGCACCGCATAATACCATTAAGCCTTCATTTTTGTATACATATTCTGTATTACTTTGTGTAAGGCTTTGCATTATATTCATGTCATTTAAATTACTACGAAATACATTATCAAAATCTAATGTTGTATGTAAGTCTGTAGCAACTTCAAAAATACCTTGTGGGTTATGTTTCTTATAGGTATTGTACATCAAAGACAATGCATTTTTGTAATCAAAAATGTCATGCATTTCTTTTAATTCATCACCTTCTGATGGAATATTTGCGTCTTTATAAAATGGAACTAAACGTATCATACATATTGTCCTAATACATCTATTACCTTTATAGCATCTACACCTGGATACATAGGTAAACTTAGTTCTGTATTAGCAATACGTTCTGTTACAGGTAAATGTACACCTGTTTTATGACTGTGAAACTTATGTACAGGTATTGGATAATGTATACCTGTTGCAACTTTATCATTAGTTTCTTTTCTTACATTATTTCTATCTTCAACTAGAATAGGATATATGTGATAACTGTGGGTTACACCTTTTTTAGTATAACAGTTATTAAAATGATCGTTGTATATTTCTGCAATTTTATATTTTTCTTCTAGTATATTGCTGTAGTTTTTTAGTTTTATTTTTAAAAATTCAGCTTGTAAATTACTAAGTCTATAATTATATCCTAATGAAGTACTATCCCAGGAACGTAGTTCTTTAAGATGTTCTGAAATATCGTTATCGTCAGTAACTATACATCCTGCATCTCCTAATGCACCTAAGCCCTTACCTGGGTAAAAACTAAATGTACCTATCTTTCCAAATGTACCAACCTTCTTACCATTAAGTGTACTACCGTGTGCTTGGCTACAATCTTCTACTATAGGTATATTGTGTCTATCTGCTATTTCTTTTATAGCAATCATATCGCAAACATTTCCGTATATATGTACTGGTAAAATTGCTTTTGTTTTGTTTGTAATTTTTAATTCAATTTGAGTCGCATCCATACAGTAAGTAAAAGGATCTACATCTACATAAACAGGTGTTGCTCCACAATAGCGTATAGCTGATACTGTTGCTCTAAATGTGTGTGATACTGTTATTACTTCATCACCAGGACCAATACCTAATGCCATTAGTGCCATATGTAAAGCACTTGTACCGCTAGAAACACCAATACAATTTTTGTTACCATTCCATTCTGCAAAGTCTTCTTCAAATGACTCTGTACCAAACACGTAGTTGCCACTTCTAATAATTTTGTCAGAGGCTTTACAAAGAGCATCTATACTATCCATATTAATAGCTTCCATGTCATAAAATTTAATCATATAGCCACTCCATTGGTTTTATACTATTCGTAATATCAGTTAACGGTCTTTCTCTAGTTTCAATACTAGTCATCCACGCCTTTGCTCCGTTGGCTAATGCTTCTGTGGTTTTAGTATGCGGTGTTACTATATCACCTAAACTATTAAAGCTGAAATCTTTATCTATTTCACCTGTATGATATATCTTCAATTTATCATTTTCTAAATCATCATAAACTACACTTGCATCTGAACCGGCTAATATTATCTGTCTCTTTTTTACAGGACTAACCCAATTACAATTTATACATGCTGTAAATTTATTTGTAAATTTTAAATTAATAATAACTTGATTTGCTTGATCATTTACATGCGAATTTTTTACAATATGTTTCTCAGCTAATTCTAAATTAGGATACAAATAATTTAATATACTAGTATCGTGAATTGCTAAATCTAATGCTACATCAACATCTGGTTGAAATAAACCTAAACTTATACGTTGACTGTCGTAATACAACGGTTTACCTATCTCAAGTTTTTTCATTTTAACAACAGCAGGATGATAACAAAATGTATGATCTACAAATACTATTTTATTTTTCTTTACAGCGTATGATTTTAAATCGTAAACTTGATTCAATGTTTCGCACACTGGCTTTTCTATCCACAAGTCTTTACCTGCATCAATGCATTTTATAGCAAGGTCATAATGACTATGTGCTTTTGTTGCAAGTGCTACTGCTTGAACTTTATTGTGTTTAAGAGCTTCTTCGAGCTTATCGTACATTGTAATATCTGGATATAGTTCTAATGCTGCTAACTGCTTTTCTGGATCCTGTTCACAAATTGCAACTAAATTTTTTCCAAAGTTTCTTGCTAAATTTTTACCCCAATATCCGTAACCAACTAATAATATCATCTTAAGTATTTTCCTTGAATAGGCCAACGCCATTCTTTTATTTCATTACGCTTTGCAACTACTACAGTAATCGCACGATTAGGTAAACTTTTTGGAGTTATAGTATTGACATCTAATTCTTTATTTTTTACCCAATAACTTCTGTCTAGTATTTCAAATCCATTCCACTCAAATCCGTCTTGATGTGCAAGTGTACAAAAGTTCCAATATCCGTGATTTAGTTTACTTATTGGAGCTGCTGACATAAACACACCACCTTGTTTAAGTGATTCACATACGTTCTTAAATGCTGTACCAACATTAAAACAATGTTCTAATGTACCTGTATCAATAACAATATCATATTGCTGTTTGTGTTCTTCTGCTAGAGGTTCATTTAGATCAACAATTACTTCGAAACCTCTATGATTTACACCATCAAATATTGTAGGTTCAAATCCTTGTTCTCTAAGTATCCAAAGCATATCAAAAATTTTTGGTAACGATGCTTTTTTATGCCAGGCTCTAATTTCATCTGGTAGCGGATCTTGTGGAATTTTATTTGCAAACTTATTACCATGTAATTCAACTAAAGTATTGTAGTCAACTAAGCAATCAGGATATCCTAAACATAATGCTTTTTTAGGCCCTTCAGTTAGTTGCTCGTCTACAACCTTTTTAAATTTCCTATAATAAAAGTTATCCACACCCATTAAACAATCTCTTTCTCTAATTTCTTTGCAGGATTACCTATGTAAGTTCCTGGTTCTGTTATGTCTTTAGTAACAACTGCACCTGCACCAATTACAACATCGTCGCATACCCTTACAGGCAATAGTGTTGCATTACTACCAATATATACTTTGTTTCCTATACGTGTAGGTAAAAAATCTTTGCTTAATTGTCTATCTTCAAACTTATCATTAGTAAACATTACGCCATGGCCTACAAAACAGTCATTACCTATGTATACATTACTACATATAAAACTATGGCTCTGTACTCTGGTGTTTTTACCTATTCTCACATCTGATTGTATTTCCACAAACGGGCCTACAAACACATTATCATCAAGTGTACACCCGTAAATATTTACAGGTTCAATTATTTTTACACTATCTTTTTTATCTACATCTTTTTGCATATAGTATTTATGTGCGTAGTTAATGGCTAAATAATTTTCACACCAAATTGAATAACTATCATTAAGTAGGTATATAAGTAATAGTATGAAAGTAGTATTAGTTACAGGCGGATTTGATCCACTACACTCAGGGCATTTAGCCTATTTTAAAGAAGCAAAGAAACTCGGCGACAAACTTATTGTTGGTGTGAACAGTGACGAATGGTTAACACGTAAAAAAGGTAGACCATTTATGCCCTTTCAAGAACGTGTAGCACTAATACAAGAAATGGAAATTATTGACAAAGTAGTTGGGTTTGACGATAGCGACGATTCAGCGTGTCAAGCAATTTTTCATACGCTAAGTACACACGGAACCATTAAACTAATCTTTGCTAACGGCGGAGACAGAACTAACACTACAACACCTGAGTATAAAACATACGGAAATCATCCTCTTGTTGAATTTGCGTTTGGCGTTGGTGGTGAAGATAAAAAGAACTCTAGTAGTTGGATACTAGAAGAATGGAAAGCGCCTAAGACTGAGCGAACCTGGGGGTATTATAGGGTGATACATGAATACGATAAACATACAAAAGTAAAAGAACTAGCAGTGCCACCTGGCAATAAACTTTCAATGCAAAGACACGAAAAAAGATCTGAACATTGGTTTGTTGCAGAAGGAACGGCAACTGTTTACACATTAAATGTAGCAACTGATTATGAATTATACGGTACATTTGATCAACATAAAAGTCTACATATACCACAAGGAATGTGGCATCAGTTAGCAAACGAATCAACAGTACCATTGAAACTTGTTGAAATACAATATGGTACTAATTGCGTGGAGGAAGACATTGAACGTACAGCATGATTTTTACAGAATCTATATAGGTTACGATAGTAGAGAAGAAATTGCATATGAAGTTGCTAAACATAGTATACTATCAAATGCAAAAGTACCAAGTAGCATAGAAGTATTGCCTCTTAAATTGGATACACTTAGAGAGAGTGGTCACTATTGGAGACCAATAGATGAACTAGGATCAACAGAGTTTACTTTTAGTAGATTCCTTTTACCAGAATTAAATAATTTTGACGGTTGGGCATTGTTTATCGATTGTGACTTTCTTTTTCAAGCAGATGTAGCAAAGTTGTTTCGATACGCTGATCCTAGGTATGCAGTTATGTGTGCAAAACATGACTATACTCCGCCAGTAGGACAAAAAATGGATGGTAAACAACAGCATCAATATCCAAGAAAAAACTGGAGTTCAATGGTACTATGGAACTGTGGACACCCTAGTAATAAACAAGTAACAAAAGAATTAATTAATGCAGAAGGCACTGAGGGTAAGTTTTTACATAGATTTAGCTGGTTAAGAGACGAAGAAATTGGCGAAATATCATATGAATGGAATTGGCTTGCAGGCTGGTATCATGAACCAGAAGATGGTAAACCAAAAGCTATTCATTATACAGAAGGCGGACCTTGGTTTAAGGATTACCAAAATTGTGAGTATGCTTTAGAATGGATATTAGAAGAAAAGAACTATATAAAGTCAAATAAGAAAGAATCAAAGGCATTTCCAAAGACCGGAACTTGGGATAATTATACAGAGCTTAAAGAAGATCTAATGCAAGCAGTTTTAAATTATAGTGTAGATCCGCATAACTATTTTTTAAAAGACACACTGGAAAACATAAAAGAAAAGGTGGAGAAACAAGCGATGGGGAATAAAGTTGCAGCAATAAGTAGCGAAGGTGGAATTGGCTACGATAAAAAAGGTCTTCCATATGACAATCTGTTAATTAATTTTATACATGGTAGCGGTGGCTATCTAAGTGACTGGGATAGAGAATCAAAAACTACAAACACCTTAGTTATAAGAGGCTTAGGCGGCGGCAGTCGGAAAGCTCTTCACCATTGTAGAGATACAGGTAGGGAATTTTATGCAGTTGATACTGGATACTTTGGTAACGAAAAACACAAAAGGTTACACAGAGCATCACACAACAGTTTACAATGTATGACTCCAATTAAAGAACATTCAGTTGATAGAGCTAAAAAGTTTGGTTATAAATTTAAAAAATTTAAAAAAGGATCTAAAATATTAATTTGTCCTCCAAGCATAAAAGTTATGGATTATTTTGGACAACCAAATCCTAATGTTTGGACAGAAGACGTAGTTAGACAATTAAGAATACTAACTGATAGACCGATTGAAGTTAGATTAAAACCTTCAAGAACTGAAAGAGTAACAACGAAAACAATGCAACAAGCACTTGCTGATGATGTACATTGTTTAGTCACTTATAACAGTATAGCAGCTGTAGAAGCAATGATGGAAGGTAAACCTGCGATCGCATTAGGTCCTAATGCGGCACAACAATTATGTAGTAGCATGTTAAGTGAAGTTGAAAATCCTAAAATACCAACATCAGAAGAGATGGATGCATTTATGGCACACCTAGCATATAATATGTTTACAGAAGCAGAGATGAGAGAAGGATACGCATGGAGACAATTACATGAAAATCGTGAGCTACCTGAGTGGAATCCCACCGAAGAATAATAATTTACAAAAACCTGCAATCTTATATAATTTTATTCATGGTGTAAATCGTTTTGGCGATACTGGTATAATACATACAGGTTACGATATTATAGATAGTGATGTAGGTGTATTGCAAGGCTTTGTACACGAATCAAGTAAAAATATGCCGCACCTTAGATTACGCAAAAACGTAATAGATGCACAAAAAGTTAGAGGTGGTAGGACAGTAATTGTAGATAGTAATCTATTTTTATATGCTGATGCTTCTAACACACACAACTATCTTCGTTATAGTTATGACGGCGTTTTTCCTGCAACAGGATACTATTTTAATGAAGAAGTTGATCCTACAAGATGGCAAAAAATATCAGCTGATCACAATATAAGTCTAAAAGATTATAGAACAACAGGTAAACATATATTACTATGTCTACAACGTAATGGTGGCTGGAGTATGCATGGCATTGATGTAATGGATTTCTGTCATGATATAATAAACAAAATAAGAAATTTTACAGATAGACCAATAGTTGTAAGAGGCCATCCTGGTGATAAAAAAGCAGAACAATACTTAAGATTAAACTATCCAAGAGTATTCATAAGTCCTAAAGGTACTAAGTTACAAAATGATTTGCACGGAGCATGGGCATCAGTAGTATTTAATTCTAGTCCCGGAGTTGCAAGTTTAATAGAAGGTGTGCCTGTTTTTATGATGGATCCTGATCCAGGATATAGTCAATATTCTGAAATTGCAAACACTAATTTAAAACGTATTGAAAATCCAAAACTAAATGATAGACAACAATGGATAGAAAAAATATGTATGAGTCACTGGAAGTTTGATGAATTACTTAGTGGCGAAGCATGGGAGCATATGCGTAAGAGTGTTTACTTACCGGCCCAATAATTTTCTGTTCTATTAACCATTATATCACTACCTTTACTACGACCTAATTCTTTGCGGCCGCCTTTCATGTGATCAATCCATTTACCTAACATAGTATTAATAAGAGGGTGTCCACCGCCTCCTGTTTTAGCTTCTTTTAAATACATTTCTGAAGAGTAATCTAATACATTATTATCTATGTTACGCATTAATTGTAGTATATGTCCAAACACAAAACTATCATGCCATTCTTCTAATTCAAATATACCATTGTTTGCATCTTCATAAAATCTTTCAAATTCTGCTAAAAATTGTTTACACATTGGATGATCGAGATTTAATCCATAGAATCCGCACTCGGGCCAAGTTTGCGACCCTTTGCCTCTACCTACATATGTAATCCATTTTTTATTAGGTAATAATTCTTTAAAATCTTCATATGACCATTGGTTATGTACAAATGTATCTGCGTCCATCCATACTACCCAGTTGTTATAAGTTTCACATGCATCAAATACTGCATAAACTTTGTTAGCAAATCTAATGGCATCCCATTTAAATTCTTTATGGTGATCACGCGGTCTACGTGCTACAATGTCAGGTGGTGGTTTACCATTTGCTTTAGGTACATCTTTCCAACGTTCTTTAAATGCAACTAACTTAGGTAATACTTTATGGTGATCTTTTACAATTACTTGTGCAGGATCTTTAACTAGTGGTTGGCAGTCTTCTGCATATACAACTAGCTTAATTCTTTTATCTACACAATTTTCGAAACTTGTAATAAATCTTTGTCCATATAAATCTAATCCAGGTTTATGAAATGTTGTAACCACAGTTATGTCTTGCATCTTGATTCCTTTGTAAATATACTATAAAGTATTTAAGCATGAAATTCAATCTTTGGACACAATATGGCGCACTAAATTCAAAACCAGTTTTTGAAGCATTTGCTGCGGGTGCAACTTCATTAGGACACCAAGTAGTATATAATTCTAACAGTGGTATAGATGTAATTTGGAGCGTATTGTTTAATGGTAGAATGTCAGGTAATAAGCAAGTATGGGATAGAAATAAAGCAACAAAACAACCTACAATAGTTTTAGAAGTAGGTGGCATTAAACGAGGCACAACATGGAAGGTAGGACTTAATGGGATTAATCGAGACGCTTTTTTTGCTAATAGTGGCAACGATGATACTCGTAGCATACAGTTAGGACTTAAATTATTACCTTGGCAAAAAGGTGAAAATATATTAATATGCGGACAGCATGATAAAAGTCTGCAATGGACAAACATGCCACGTATGAGCAATTGGTTCTTAAATACATATGACGAAATACGTAAGCACACAGATCGACCTATTATATTTAGAGCGCATCCACGATGCAGATTAGAACACATTGAACGAGGTCTTAGATACGTTACAAGACAGGAGCCGCAACACATTGCCAATACTTACGATGATTTTGATATGGGGTTTAGTAATATACATTGCACTATCAGCCATAGTAGTAACCCTGGGATACATTCTATTATCTCCGGCGTTCCTAGTTTTGTTAGCCCTAGCAGTCTTGCTTATGATGTAGGCAATGATATCGACTTTATACATGATATAGAACAACCTTTAAAGCCAGATAGACAACAATGGTTAAATGACTATGCACACACTGAATGGACAGTGCAAGAAATTTCTAAAGGAATTCCACTTAAACACTTGACTTCTATGTTAATTTAAGTTATAATACATGTATGAAACTAGAAAATATCGAAGAACATCTCCAACATCTATGCGGATTTATTACAGATGAGTGTAACTATGACATTGATAAAAATGATCTAAATTTGTTAACTAGTCTTGGTAGACAGGTAGTTAAGGGCATTGCTCTTACTGACAGACAACATGTGTTATTAAAACAAAAATTAATTGCATACAAAACACAGTTTGAAAGCAATGATATTTTTTCATTAGAAGAAACATTAGATATAACAAAGTATCCTTTGAGAGAAATAGATAGAACTAAGTCTATAGAAATTATTAATGACGGTGAAACTAAAATAAAGATAAAGTTTCCGTTTAGTAAACGATTAATATCGTTAATTGAAAAACTTAGAATAATACAAGGCAACGATTATAACCAGGCAAGAAAGACACATACAATCCCTTATACAGACAAAAACTTTTTTGATATATGTGAACTTACAAAATTAAAAAACTTTGACATGTCAGAAGATCTAAAAAATTTACACAAGGATTTATTACAAATGAAAGAAAACCCAAAAGATTTCTTGCCAGGCATATATGGGTTTAAATTAAAAAATTTAAATGACAGGGCAATAGAATATGCATTTAGCACAATAGGTGAACCTAGTAAAGATAACTTACCATTGTACGCTGATAGAAAAGACCAATTAGGACTGCACTATTTTGACGAAGACGATTTGAATATAAGTTTAGATAAACTAAGCGTATTGAGTAAAAAAGTAGTACAACGCCTAAATAAAGAAATTTTTGTAGATGCAAAAAAATATAATGTTAATGACATTGCATCTACAATATTAGAACTACACAGATTTCCTGTGTTGGTAGTGTTACCAAACGAAGACCCATTAGGTCATATGTTAAACATTTATAAAACATTCAACGGCATAATTAGCAGTGATAGATTTTCAGTAATGTTTAGATTAGATAATAAATCAGAATATGAAAAAAGTTTTAATGAAGCTATAAAAGATTATGGCCTAAATAATAAACTTGACAACCAAACTAAAATAGTGTATATTAGTAAAGATAAGTTACCAAAAACACTACTCACAGCAGATTGGCAACCTGACTGTGCGTTGTTATTAGAATCACATTCTGCAACAGGCAACTTAAGACCATATCTGTCTAACTTAGATTTAGTTATACATTATGATACAGGAAAGAGTTCATTTGCAGTGAGGAATGGAATGGAAGATATTTAATGGCTTCATGTAAACTAATAATTGAAGATGAAGTTAACATCAAAATAGAAGGACTAGAAGTTGACGTACGGAGAAAACTTGCGAATTCTCTTAAGTTTGAAGTCCCATATGCACGATACATGCCACAGTATAAACTAGGACGCTGGGACGGAAAAGTTGCTTTCTTTGGTATTGGCGGCACAGGTTACGTTAATCATCTTGATATTGTTAGTGAAGTACTTGCAAAGAACAACGTACAAATAGTTGATATTGATGATAAGCGACATCCAATACAATTAGACTTTACACCAGTTACAGAAACATATTGGAAAGATCAAGGCGTTGTATGGCCTAAAGGTCATCCAGCAGAAGGCGAAGATATTATTCTACGTGACTATCAAGTAGAAGCAATTAACAATTTTTTAAAACACCCGCAGAGCTTGCAACAGATTGCTACTGGTGCAGGTAAAACAATTACGACAGCAACGCTGTCACACATAGCTGAGCCATACGGTAGGTCAATTGTAATTGTTCCTAACAAGTCGTTAGTAGAACAAACAGAAGAAGACTATATTAACTGTGGGCTTGACGTAGGGGTATACTTTGGAGATCGAAAACAACTAGGTAAGACTCACACTATATGCACTTGGCAAAGTTTAAATATTCTTGACAAGAAGCACAAGGACGGTAGCGTAGTATTATCGCTTGCTGAATTCCTTGAAGGTGTGAGCACTATTATCGTTGACGAAGTACACCAAGCAAAGGCAGAAGTTCTAAAAAACTTGCTTACACGCAACCTACGTAACGCTCCAATACGTTGGGGACTAACTGGTACTATACCTAAGGAAAAGTTTGAATTTGAAAGTATTCATGCTAGTTTAGGTCCTGTAATTGGTCAAATTAGTGCAAAAGAATTACAAGACAAGGGTGTGTTAGCAAACTGTCATGTTAATGTTTGCCAGTTAATTGATACAGTATCACACGCAGGTTACCAAGAAGAATTAAAATATCTTGTTACTAATAAAGCAAGAGTAGAATACTTAGGCAAATTATTAAACACAGTAAGTCAATCAGGCAACACACTAATACTAGTAGACAGAATCTCCGCAGGAGAAATGTTAACAGAACTAATACCCAATAGCACTTTTGTAAGCGGAAGTGTAAAAGTAAAAGACCGCAAGGAAACATATGATACAATACGTGAAGGTACTAATGAAGTCATTATCGCAACATACGGAGTTGCGGCAGTGGGCCTTAATATACCTAGGATTTTTAATCTTGTACTCATTGAACCTGGAAAGTCTTTTGTTCGGGTAATCCAATCTATCGGTAGAGGCGTAAGAAAGGCAAAAGATAAAGACTTCGTACAAATATGGGATATTACTAGCACTTGTAAATTTGCAAAACGTCATTTGACACAACGCAAGAAATTTTACAAAGATGCACAGTATCCTTTTACAATAGAAAAAGTGGATTGGAATTAAAATATGAGAATACTTACATTAGATAATGAATGTTTCCTACTTAATAATCTGCCTGACGAATTAGAAGATGATATTAGATTTAGTGTATTGGATAACTCGGACTCTGCTAATCCAGATTTCTTTTTTATTCCACTAATATTTTTAGAATCTTTTAGTAGCCCGGCAATTATAATGGAAATAGATGGAAATGAAATAATGATGCCAATTGATTGGCACATTGCAGTTGGAGATAGCCAAAGCGGAAATGACTTAGAAGTCTTACCACTAACTAGTATAAATGATCGGGGATTTGAGGCATTCCTATTTAATCCATTGTCTAGTTATAAATGTGATTTTGGAACTTTAAAAATAACTAATTTTTACAATGAAGTTAAATGGTACTTCCCAAAAACAAAGAATGGACAGTTACTTAGTGTTCCAATAACAACAGGTAAGAATCCAAAGTGTGCTTATTTTATAAAAGATATAAGCAGACAGAGCGAAGTAATTGATTATGCAGAATTATTATAGAAAGGTATACAGATGAAAGCAGGAAAGATATGGGGTCAAACAGAATTGATCCACGCAAACGGTGTACTAGAGTTTCACCGTATTGAATACAAAGCAGGATACAAATGTTCAGAACATGAGCATCAATTTAAATGGAACGGATTCTATGTTGAATCGGGCAAGATGATTGTTCGAGTTTGGCAAGATGATCAAGGACTAGTTGATGAAACTATTCTTGAAGCTGGAGACTTTACGCAAGTGAAGCCCGGCAAGATTCACCAGTTTGAAGGTTTAGAAGACGGTGTCGCTTTTGAACTATACTGGGCTGAATTTAACCACGACGACATTGTTCGTCGTACAAGTGGCACATCAATAGTAAAGAAAAAATAGGAGAACATATGTTTAATAAACTATTAGAAGGTGTCGATAAGGCACTTGTAACTAAACTAGTTATTTTACACACGCTTGTTATTGCTGTGTCAAACTACTTAGTTACGATTAGATTTGATTTATTTCCAGGTGCTGAATTGCCCTTGTTTGGATCATTTCCACTAGCGGCGGCGGCATTTACATTTCCGATCGTTGTTGTAGCAACTGACCTTACAGTACGTATGGTTGGCAAAGAAGCAGGTAGAGCCGTTGTAGCAATGGCAATTATTCCTGCTATCGTAGCATCGGTACTTGTGCTATTAGCACTAGGTGACGAACATGCATACAGAGTAGGTTTAGCATCAGGTGTAGCATATGCAGTAGGTACAATGCTTGACGTATATGTATTCCAAGCAATTAGAGAACGATCAAATGCATGGTGGGCGGCACCAGCACTTTCAACAGTTGTTGCAAACATTATTGACACATACTCATTCTTTTATGTGGCATTTGCAGGATCGTTGGACGCAGAAGGTAACATGTCCTGGATTGGCGCAAACTGGCACATTGTTGCACAGAACAACACACTAACAAAAATTGTTGTAGGCTTAATTGTATTCCTTCCAGCATACGGTATACTACTACGTTACCTAAACGGCAAGATGTCAGATGATATTCTTGTATTGAAGGATGAAGTAAAAGAAGCGCCTAAGAAGCGTGGACGTAAGCCAAAGACAAAGGCTTAATAATTGTTTACGCAATCGTATATAGAACAACTACAAAAGATGCATAATAGTGCAAGACGACCTAGAGGGTTTGGCGGCTCTATGAAAAATCTTGGAGAGATTGAAATTTTTTTAAAGAAATGGAAACCTCATAGTATTTTAGATTACGGTTGCGGCAAAGGCGTAATAGCCGCTTACCTGCGGGATCAATACCCTGATTCAAAAGTTGATGGGTATGATCCTGCAGTTCCAATTTACAAAGAGGCTCCGAACAAACCTTACGAGTGTATTGTTTGTATTGATGTACTTGAACATATCGAGCCTGCTTATATACACGAAGTATTAGATCATATTAATACATTATCAAATAAATATATTTGGTTACGTATAGATACAATTCCCGCAAGAAAATTCTTAGATGACGGTCGTAATGCACATCTATTATTACATGATAAAGAATGGTGGACAGACTTACTATCAAGAAAAATTAACGGAACAATAGTTTATAATACTTTAACAAGAAAAGGAAAAATAGACATTGCAATCGAAAAAAATGATACCAGGTGAAGCTCTAATATACGAACGGGTTGACAAAACTGTATATGCAAGGTATGCAAACAAACCAGAAATAAAAAGATGGATTATAGGCGGCGATCCATTAGATGTAGCAAAAAAACAGGGCAAACTTTTTGATTATAGCATGTGGCAAGACATGATGGAAGAATCGGAAAATAACACAGTATTAAAAAACTATCTAACGAAAGCACTAGAGGCTTTCTATATAACAAAGGACAAGAAGGGAGAATGATATGGCGACATGGTTGGTAATAGTAATCTTTGCTTTGGCACCTGGAGAAAACTTTAGTGCCGATAGAGATATGTATGTGTTCACAGAACCATCACATAATTCAAAAGAAGAGTGTTTAGGCTCTACAAGTGATCCTGAAGGAATTAAAATGTATATTGCAAAATTATTTATGGAATATGGCGAACCTAAAAAAATTCAAGCAGTCACTTGTGTAGAAAAAGAAGAACTCAAGAGAATCTTAAATGAGGAGAAGATAATATGAAGTGGGCTATAGTTTTTTATGCTCTATTTAACGTAAACGGAGAACAAGTTGAACATATAAGTTGGGGACTTACTTTCCCACATCACGAAAATTGTCTAACATTTTATGATAAAAATGAAAATAAAATCTTAGGAGGTTTGAATGATTTTGCAAAGAATAATTTGGATACTGGTGCAATACTAAAAGAAGTTGGATGTTCTCATGCAACAGCCGACTTTGATGGCACTTCAAAAACAGCCATTACATCACTCAAAATGCCTGTATGGCAAGGGGAGCGTATATGAATTTATTTCAAGACGGCGACTTTACAAGTCACGCAGGATTGCCACTCAAGTGGAAACTAGAGTGTGATGCTATTACAGACGACGAATGGCGTTGCCTAGCAAAAATGGTTATGGATTATCAAACTCGTCCTTTTTATAAAGCAGTTGGAATTCCTAGAGGAGGCCTTAAATTTGCAGAAGCAATGAATGAATATGCAAGTGGTAACGACACAGATCAAATTATGATCTGTGATGATGTGTTTACTACAGGTACAAGTATGTTAGATTTTATTAAAGAAGAATATCCAATGTGGTCTATGGGCCAAGGATATCGTTGGGTAGCATTTGCTAGAAAGCCTAGCAACGTAAACCCTTATCATACTAGAGCATTATTTACAATGCCAAATGTTACTACTGAGGAATATAAATGAGAATTATAGCAGGACCGTGTCAACACGAAACAATTGAACAAAGTTTAGAAATTGCAATGGAATGTAAACATGTATGCGACCTATATGGAATTGAATACATATTCAAAGCAAGTTTTGATAAAGCAAATAGAAGTAGTATGCAAGGGCAAAGAGGTCTTGGACTAATGCCTACATTACATGCGTTTGCCGATTTAAAATCAGAAATAAAAGATTTAAAAATTTTAACAGACGTTCACACAGTAGAGCAAGTGCGAGAGCTTGCTGATAGTCCGTTGATTGATGTTTTACAAATACCTGCATTCTTATGTAGGCAAACTGATCTAGTGCAAGCTGCTTGTGCTACAGACAAGATTGTAAATATTAAAAAAGGACAGTTCTTAGCACCTTGGGATATGAAAGGTATACTGTCAAAGACAGATAAAGCTAAAGAAGTTTGGATAACAGAGAGAGGAACAAGTTTTGGATACAATACTCTTGTTGTTGATTTTACCGGTTTGGATTACATGCTTAATAATTATGATACCCCTGTGGTTCTTGATGCCACCCACTCAGTACAGAAACCAGGCGGCAATGGAGATAGTAGCGGCGGCAATAGGGATTACGTTCCTGGCTTATGTCGTGCAGGTAGTGCTTTGGGTATTACAAATTTCTTTATAGAAGTACATGCTGATCCTGATATAGCACCTAGTGATGGTCCTAACATGCTACGCTTGAAAGATTTTGAAAGGGTTGTTGATGACATCGTCCGCTATTCTTATACCAGCTAGATACGGTAGTACACGCTACCCTGGAAAGCCGTTGGTTAACTTAGATGGCGTTCCTATGATAAAACGTGTGTATGACGCTTGTATTGCGTCTAAGACACCAACATATGTACTAACTGATGATGTACGTATTGCTAGTATATTTCAAAATACAAGTGTTATTATAGAAGACACAGACTATATAAACGGCACTGAAAGATGTGCTGGCGCTAGTAAATTAGACTACATGCAGAAGTACGATAAGTTTATTAATGTACAAGGCGATATGCCTGATATAACTACTGAGATGATTGAAACTTGTGTTGGATTATTAGATGAATATCCTGTTTCAACAGTGTATACTGAGATGCCTGAAGAAATGCAAAATGATCCTAACTCAGTTAAAATGGTACGTGCAGGCAATAGTGCGTTATGGTTTGGTAGAGGTATGACAGGTTATGGTGATTGGCACTTGGGTGTATATGGATATACTCGTGATGCATTACAGTCATATATAACATTACCGCAAGAACGTGAAGAAAAGATTGAGCAACTAGAACAACTACGATGGCTAAAAAGTGGTTGCAAAATAGGTTGTTCTAGTGTATACTTTAATGGTATAGAAATAAATGCACCACAGGACGTAATAGAATGGCACAACAAACACTCCCTATAAAAGATATACTAGCCGCTATTGATATGGGCGCAAAAAGTATATGGGACGAAATAACTGATGACGAACGTAAGCAAATTAATTTTTGGTTGTTAAATAGATATGCAAGTAATGTTGGCGGATCTAGAGATGCACAAGAACTTGCTGTGTTTAAGACAAACGAATATTATAACAAAAACTGGAATGTACTAGGAGCCAAACATCCTAAATTACAATGGCAGTTGTTATGTCAATCAGGAAACACAGGTAAAATAGAATGGCACAAGTGGCAAGGTTTTAAAAAGAAAACAACAAACAATAATGGTATAAAATTATTGCTACAAGTGTATCCTAATATGAAAATGGACGAGGTAGAATTACTTGCTAGAACATCTACAAAAAAAGAACTCAAACAATTGGCTGAAGAACATGGTATCGAAAACGCCAAGCTCTAAACCATATGTTTGCAAGTATTGCAATGTTGGTTATACAAAAGAAAAAACTCTTGCGGTTCACATGTGCGAGAAAAAACGTAGAGCTTTACAAAAAGATGAACGTCGAGTGCGATATGGATATTATGCATTTCAAAGATTTTATGAACTCTCTATGAATACTAAGAATACAAAAACATATGAAGAATTTTGTAATAGTCCTTACTATAATGCCTTTGTAAAGTTTGGTAGTTTTATAAGCAATGTAAAACCATTATACCCAGAAAAATATATAGACTATGTTGTAAGATCTGGTGTTAAACTTGATCACTGGTGTAGAGATGAAATGTATGAAAAGTATGCAATTGAACTTATACAAAAAGAAGGAGTTGAAACAGCATTGGAACGTAGTGTAATGACTATGATGGAATGGGCTGATGAGAATACTCCTGCACCTTGGAATCATTACTTTGAACATGTAAGTTTGAATAGAGCAGTATGGCATATTAAAGATGGTAAGATAAGTCCTTGGTTATTACTAAATTGTAATAGTGGTAAGAATATGTTAAGTAAATTTAATGACGAACAACTAGCAATGATATTTCATATAGTTAATCCATCACATTGGGCAATCAGATTTAAAAGACAATCTACAGATGTAGATCTTGTTAAAGAGGTTGTAAAGGAAAGTAATTTATGAAACACACTAAAATAACAGACTTTATATATAATTTTGAAAATGTATTACGCAGAGATACATTTTTTACACTGAGTGAATTGCTAACGAACGCAGAAGGATACCATGTAAGTGATGTACGTCCTGGCAATAGCAAGATGACTGTAAAAAATGAATTAGTGTTTGGACTGTTAGCACACATGAGAGAAAAAGTATTTGAACAAATACCTGAGCTACAACAAGAAGGCTTCGGCTGGCAGACACTAGACTTTCAATGGTGTAACGCATTGGCAAAAGGTCCAGTTAATGAAGCACATTGGCATACTGACGGTAAGCCTACTGAACTTATGATTGTGTTTTATTTTCATCATACATGGAGAGAAGATTGGAATGGTTGTTTACAATTTGACAACACTGACATTATACCTAAACCTAATAGTTGTGTTGTTTTTCCTGCAAACATTCATCATAGAATACAGCCGTCAACATTAGATGCAAAAAGTTGGAGGTATAGTGTAACGTTTCCTACAACAGTTACTGAACAACCTTGGAAAATTGATTGCAATAAAATTAACAAAAAACTAAGCGAACTACCATATGCCAGATATTGATATAGATTTTGCAAATAGAGATATTATTCTAAACGAAGTAAAACATCGTGTGGCAAAATTAGATACAGGTAAAAAACATAACACAGGTGTGTACGCAACAGAAATTCCGCACAATCCTGTAGACAACATAAGTACTATTGAACACAAGACCGCAGAAGAACGCGGCTATTTCAAACTAGACTTTTTAAACGTAAGCATCTATAAAGATGTAAACAACGAGCAACATTTAACAGAATTAATGGAAAGGAAACCACTATGGGAACTATTGGAACACAAAGACTTCTCAGACAAAGTATTTCATCTAAACGGGCACAACGAACTGTTGAAGCAATTGAAACCGTCATCGGTAGAACAATTAGCAGCAACACTAGCAATTATCCGACCAGCCAAAAGACATTTAGTAGACAAAGACTGGCAAACAATAATGAACGAAGTATGGTTAAGACCAACAAACGGTGAATACTTTTTTAAGAAGGCACACGCATTTGCTTATGCTTTATCCGTAGTAGTACATATAAACTTATTGTGTGAAAAATTTAAGTCTTAGGTGGTTTTCTAACTAACTGTACATTCTTACGTTTAACTCTTCTAATAGCTAAATTAGAAATATTTACAGTAGGTCCTATTGTAATTTTTACATCTTTACTATTCATAGTCATCATTGCATAGTTAAGTCCTGATATTTCTCTACGTAGAAATATATTAATAGGAATCATTCTATTTGATTCCCACCACCATGCATCACCTAATTCAAGTAATTTCTTTTTGCTTTCTTCTGATCTAAGTGCAGTATACACATACATTGATGTAATATACTGATCTTGGTTGGCAATTATACCAACATATTCGTTACCACCATATGTAACGACACTAATAAAGGGATAATTTTTTTCAATATCTTTTAATAACATAAATTCTCTAATAAGACTAATAAATACAAGTATGCAGCTAACACCTAGATATTTAGTCACAAACAGAATTAACGTCCTCGCTAATGAAGCAGGACACATAACGGAGTATAGACCAATGTACCAGAGACATTTACAAGTATATAGAGGTATTGATAACAAAGTACAATTTAGATTATTAAATGCCGATCAAAGACCAATTAGTACAAACGATAAAACACCTGTATTTGTAGCATTTGACGAAGCAGATACAATGCTATTTGAAAGCGACTGCACAGTATCAGATGATGGTAGTAGTACAACAAGAGGTCTGTTTGAATTTACAATTACTGAATCTTCGCTACGTAGTGTTAAATCTCAATATTTAAAGTATCACATATATTTAAAAGATACTACTACTAATGATAAAGAAATAACATACAGCAATACTGGGTTTGGTAATGATGGTGTTATGTTTGTTAGTACTGAAATGTATCCTGGACCAAAACTAAGTATAAGTGTTCCTGCATTTTATGAATCAGGAGATGTTGCTGGTGAATATATAACAGGTGGGATAGTTGCAGAACCTGCTAAGAACGGTAATGAAGCATTACATACTGCTTCAATTTACACTACTGAATTTGTTGGCGATGTAGTTATACAAGGCACACTCACTAACCAACTAGACGGTATGGCTGAGAATTGGGCTGATATAACAACTATAACGTTTGACGGAACTGAAACAGAACCTGTACCAAGTAATTTTACAGGTGTGTTTAACTTTTTACGTTTTAAAACAACAACAGTACCTACAGACAAAATAACAAAAATATTGGTAAGAAACTAGTTGACTTTCTAGTCATTTGAACGTATACTATAT